>Ga0209737_10000330_pt1 | contig 41383 bp, 32 predicted proteins | sample TergutCu122P3_FD_187284 | JGI IMG/M metagenome (GOLD analysis project Ga0209737, IMG submission 187284) | Cubitermes ugandensis P3 segment gut microbial communities from Kakamega Forest, Kenya - Cu122 P3 (SPAdes) (version 2) | ecosystem: Host-associated > Arthropoda: Insects > Digestive system...
CAAAGATCAGATTGTAATGCTCAACAAGAGTGGAAAAAGTTTAAGAAAAATTACAGAGGAATATGAAGTTCAAATTTCCAGAATAAATGGATGTGTGAAGTTGTATGAAAGATGCGGTAGTTTTAAGTTTTCTGACAGTTTAATCGAAAGCGAAAAAGAACTAATTAAACTAAAAAAAGAAAATAAACAATAGAATGGAGGTTGATATTTTAAAAGCGGAAGCGCTGACAATGTCACGAAAATAGATATCATAAAAAGGTTTTCAAATACGTACAGTATAAGCGCGATGTGTAAGACATTAAAAATTTCAAGAAGTGCAATTTACTATCAGGTAAAAACCAAAAGACATAGATACAAATCTCGAAAATGCTGTGATCTTTGAATTCAATAAAAATCGTAAATGTTTTGGAACAAGAAAATTAAAAGTTGTGGTTTCTAAATCTTATGGAATCGTTGTCTCAAGGAGAAAGATCGGCAAAATTATGAAAAAATATAGCCTTGTTTCAAAATATACAATTAGAAATTTTAAACGCAAAAAAACAAACAGCTCATTAAATTATCATCATACTCCTTCGGCTTTTAATACCTGTACGACTAATAATTGTATTATAAAAGGTTGACAATCCAGTTCACAGAGGTATTTTATATTGTTTTTCAAACGTGCGATGTCTGTTTTGTTAAGCACAGTGTTTTTAATTTACTCGAGTAACGGCTATGTCAGAAAATCATTGTGAGTTTTTGTAAATTTAATAATTTTTGGGTTATACACTCACTTTGGCAAAAATTTAAGTGCAATGTCACTTTTACAAGAAAAGAGATAGAAAATGCACTCATAATCTTAGAAAATAATGTAAATGAACAGCTAGCTAAGTTCGATAGCGTAGTCTAGTACATTACTACATCTAAAAGACTTGAATTAAATAAGAAAAAAAATATATAGTATTATCAGGAATGATAATGTTAAAAAATCAAAAATATTCAGTAAAATTGACAACGTTACAACGCAAAGAATTAGAAAAAATAAAACGCTCAAAAAGTGCAAAATAACTTACAAAAAAATACGCAAAAATCTTGCTATATCTTGATGAAAACGAAAAAAACCCACTGATTGTATTCCAAACTACGCACACAAAGTTAAAATCGAGAATATTATTGGCTTTGTGAAACGTTTTAAATTTTTTCCCATCAAATATCGCTGTCGAGGAAAACGTTTTGGATTACGTTTTAATTTAATTTGTGGAATTTGTAATTTTGATAGTAGTTTTTAGCTGTAAAGTCCAATAGTATAATGGAAGGGAAATAGATACGAAGGAGAAGGAAAAACTATTCGCTGATTTGCCGAAAAATCGTAATAAAATGACGGCCTTGTTTAGAGGACACCATTCTGATCGTGTTTGCAAGCAAAATAGTATTGAACATCGTTTGACTAAACCATCCTTGGACAAACGGTCAAGTAGAGCGAATAAATCGTACAATTAATTAAGCGACAGTGGACCGTTTTATCAAAATCACAAGCAATTGTCAGAACATCTTGATACATTTATTTTGGCTTACAATTTTGCGAAACGTCTTAAAACTTTACTCGGTCTTACTCCTTACGAATTTATCGTCAAAACTTTGGCTGAAGATCCAAAGAAATTTCATATAATCCGTCCCACTTCAACATGAGACTTTACATCAGACAAGTTGGCTGGAATAATAATTGGAACGCTAGTGCCTGAAGATGCCTGCTTTGATGTGTTTAAAGATTTAAAAATTCCCGTAATCTATAATTTCCGTGCCATGTTACTCACAACATTGCCAATCGGCGCGATTTTGCAAATTGAAAACGAAAAAATATTTGTTACTGAACCTATAGTAAAAAGCTTATCAAAATAAAAAAACACCCAAGGAGAACGATCGTATTGAAATTGAAATTTAAAACTAAAGCACTAATAACATTTTTTGTTGTATCTGCAACAGTAATGCTTTGGAATCTGCACGTTTCTGCATTCGATGGTGAAATACTAGTGCCGAAAGCCTTAAAAGAAGGTGATACAATATGTGTGCTATCGCCCTGTAGAGCAACTTCCTTTCGAATAAAATTATTTGAAGAACGTATTTCCGAAGTAACAAAAGATTTAGAACAAAGAGGTTTTAATGTAGTTACATATGAAGAGGCTTTTACGCCTTCACCACTGGGTCTTGGTGATGGAACAGAGCGGGTTAGAGCAGATCTATTTAATAAGGCTGTAAAAGATCCAAATATAGATGCTATTTTTGCAATTTGGGGCGGATACGGTGCAATGCATCTTCTTGATAAAATAGATTATGAAGCGTTCAGAGAAAATAGGAAAATTTTTGTTGGCTATAGCGATATAACTGCAATATCATCAGCAATTTTTGAAAAATCAGGAGTTATAACGTTCCATGGGCCGATGATGGGTAAAGAACCAAACTGGAAAGAAACTTTATGTTTTGATAATTTATTTGATATGCTTATGAACCCAAAACCACAAACGGAATTATGTAATATTGATGATAAAACTTCGTTTAAAATGTTCAAATCAGGCAAATGTGATGCACAAGTTTTCGGCGGTAATATGTGCTTAATTCAATGTTTAATCGGTACACCATATGAGCCAAATTGGAAAGATAAAATTTTATTTTTTGAAGAAATAGGAGAAAATGATTACAGGATTCATAGAATTCTTTGGCAACTTAAATTAGCAGGAAGATTGAATGAAATTTCAGGAATAATAATTGGTGCAATAACACCTAACGAAGGCGAAACCGAGGAAGGTCTTTTAAATGCTTGCTTTGATGTTATGAAAGATTTAAAAATTCCAATTATTTATAACTTTCATTCAGGACACATTCCCAATACTTTAACACTGCCCATCGGAGCAAAATTGAAAATTGAAAATGAAAAAGTATTTATTACGCAGCCAATTGTAGAATAAAATTGCCCCAGAGTTTATTAAAAGCTCTGGGGTTTTTAATGTAGAGATGTGGCACCTGTTCAATATTTGTTGTGCGAATCACTTAAATTGGCATCACACCAATGCGAGAGAGCATAGAACTGCTGTCGATTTGGGAAAAAGATTATAATTCAAACTCTAATTCTGTAAATTGGCAATTTAAAACTGATGATGCTTGGATTAAACTTAAAAAATTATATCCTGTGTTTTATATGTAGTGACGTACTACAACTTTAAAATATGATAAAATAGAAGTTATGGATAATGAAAAAAGAATAGACGAATTGGCAGAAAACAAATACCAAGAAATGTTTGGCATGAGTTACGAAGGAAGTCTATTTAGGTAAATGTTGCTTTATATCATCTGATTCCTGGTTATGATGTTCATATTCATAATAAACATATTTGGATTGATCAAGCAAAAATTGCTTTTCCTTTGAAGATGAAATATCAGTCATTTTCCCACATCCTATTCTCCCATTACCAACACAATCATAACGATTACACACTTCCATTATGACAGCATTTTCATAAATTCCATATATAGTTTGACAACGGGCATCATCATTGAAATTTTCCAAATTGTCAGCATAGAATTCTCTTCTTCCACTATAACACGGATCGTTCTTATTTAAAAGCCTTACAATCAAACCGACACCAGTCTCATTATAATTTTCAAAAATGTAAAATGAATCATAATGTTCATCTTCAAATTCTTTAAGCAATGAGCTATCTGACTTTTCTACAAGCTTTAGTTTTGTACCACTTGTTGTAATATTTTTTACAACTTCTTTAATGTTGCTTTCGCTAATGTTCAATGAATTTCTGCTAAAAACAACAGTTCTTTCTGGTATATTTGCCTGAAAGGGCCCTTTGCCCGTCTTACTTTCATCTCCAGAGTCTCCTTTGGAAGCTCCTTTACCAGAAGTTTCTTCGGACGTTTTATTTTTTTTACCAGAAATTCCTAAAATTCCTATTAGCAGAGTAGCAATAGCAACTAAACCAATCCCACCTGCCAGACATTTTTCATCGCATGACTTTTTAACTAACTTAGCCTTTTCAATTAAAAAAGAGCTTTTATTTCCACTTCCAGTTGAAAAAGAGCTTTTTTCTGTATTTACACGGTTTAAATTTTCAGAATTAGAAGCAGAAACACCCGATGTTGTTACGAGTGTTGAAAGTAATAACGCTAACTTTTGCCTTAAATTAATTTTGATCATAATTTTCACCTCTAGATTCATAAAAAATTTCTTAGGTACCTAATTAACTTTTGATTTTAGGTAATTTAGCTAAATCTTGTTGTATATCATTACTATTTCCAGTTATGGTGTTCATATTTATAATAAACTTTGGCAACTTTATCAACATCAACCAAAAATTTACCTTTTTCTAAATTTCGAAGTGTTTTTATATTTCCACATTTGTATTCTACAAAATTATCACAATTATGAAGTACACATGTCCTCATTATTACAGCGTTTTGGTAAATTCCATATATATTATTTTTAAAACTGGACCTTTCCGCATTGAAATTTTTCAATTTGTCAAAATAGAATTTTCTTTTTTCATTATAGTCTGAAATGTCTTTATTAAAAAGCCTTACAATCAAATCAACAGAACGACCCCTCCACTTTTTAAAAATGTAAAATGAATCAAGGTTTTCATCTTCAACTTCTACACCCAATGGATTAGCATTTGTCGTCTCTACAAGGATTAGTTTTTTACCATTTGTTATGATATCTTTTACAATTTCTCCAATGTTACTTTCGTTAATGTTTAAATCATTATTCACAACAACTGTTGCCTCTGGGTCATCTACTTTAAAAATTCCTTTCTCCGTTTTACTTTCATCTTTAAAAGTTCCTTTCCCAGTTTTACTTTCATCTTTAAAAGCTTCTTCGCCAGAAGCCTCTTCGGCCGTTTTACTTTTCCCCTTACAGTAAAATCCCATTATCAGACCAAAAGCAGTAATTAGACCAAGTATACCTACCACATGTTTTTCGTCGTATGATTTTTTAACTAAATTACCTCTTTTACTTAAAAGAGAGCTTTTATTTCCACTTTCAGATGGAAAAGAATTTTTTTCTGTATTTACACGTTCTAAGTTTTTAGAATTAGAAGCAAAAACACCTGAAGTTGTTACAAGCATCGAAAGTAATACCGATATTTTTTGCTTAAAATTAATTTTCGTCATAACTTTAACTCCAAATTATTAATTTTTAAATAATTCATACACTTTGTTTTAGCATTTTGAAAACTTGGACATATAGGATTATTTTAACGTATTTTTAAAAATTTTGCAATCATATTTGGAAGTGTTCACAATTTTTCAAATTCTTAGGTTTTTAGAAAATGATTTTTGGCTTTTTGAACAGAAAATATTGATATATTGATATTTTAAATGTATAATTAGTGTAATTAGAATTAATTTCTAAGGATGTGATTTGATTTGTCAAGTTTTTTTAGTAGATTAAAAAGTTTTTTTGGATTTTCTTCTTATAAGAATTTATATAAGAAAATAGATGAAATTTTAAAGAAAGACGTAAATAAGCTCTATTTAGGGTTAGAAGATGTAGTAACAGATTTAGCTCAAAAATTAAATTTGATGAAATGTTTTAAAAAAGAATATAGTTTGAGTAAATTGAAAAAAATAGTTAACAAAAGAATAAACTATTGGGCCAATCTCATTAATGAAATAAGCAATGTAAAAGACTTTGAACTTTCAATTTTATGTATTTGCCTCATTGGTAAGGAAACTTTTATAGACAAAAAAATAATTTCTAACACGAAAAATTTCAAAAACACTAAGAAAAAAATTTTAAATTCAGAAAATTTAGATATCCATCCAACACTTGTAGGACTAAAATTTCTTAAGGATAGAAAATTGATTGGCGAAGAAAATTTTAACAAAGTATTTAACTTTTATATAAATTTTAGAAAAAGTGAAGCCGAGAAGGACATTGCAAAAGAATTTATAAATAGATTTAATCCAGTGTTGCGCTCTACAACGTCAGAATCAACAAAATCAGAAATCTTTTATACATCTTTCAAAATTGACGAAAAAAGTAAAACTGTAACTGTATTTGGTACAATAGATGAAGATTCAATAGAAGAATTTAAAAAACTTGAGAATTTGGAAAACTATAATTTGATATTTACTAAAGATTCAGTAATTGAAAACATAAAAGATCTATTTAATTCAGGAAGTTTTGAAAATGTTACATTTCATTCAGGAGCAAACATTTTAGCAGAAAAAATGTTTTGTAAATCAAAAATAAAAAATCTCTTTATAAGAAATGGTGTTAAAACAAAATATTCTTTAATTTTTATTGATGCTGAAATAGTTAACTTTACTAATTATCAACTAAAGGAAAATTCCATTTATAGTGCTAAACATTTGAAAACTCTTTATGTCCCACCTACTAAAATTGAGGAATATAGGAAGAAGAACATGCTATATCTAGCTGAAGTCAAACCAATTAGCCAAGTTCCAGTTGGGTGCAGTGACTTAGATTTTGAAAGAGATTTTGAATTTGAAAAAACATCAATGGAAAAACTTCAAAAATTTAAAAATTCCTTTGACAATTTCTTAAAAGATGTTGAATCTAATATTTTTGATTATCGTCTTTGTGTTCATAATGGATTAGCATCGTTGGACAGTAATAGCAATGTAACAAGTTATCATCTTTTAACTGATGGGTCAGCAGAAATCAGAATTAATGATAAAATTGTTAAAATGATGTTAGAAACATATAAATCAGATTCTTTAAATTTTAAGAAAATAAAGAAAAAAATTAAAGAAAGCTATGGAGGGTTTTTAAAAGAATTTGATTTTTTAAAAAGAGCATGTGAAGGAAGTGGATTTACCAGATACAATATCAAAGATCTACGTCGAAAATTGAAATCAGATTTTTATGAAGAATATCAAAATTATTTTAATTATTACTTAAGTTTATATAAAGAGTTGGAAAAAGAAGTATTCTTTTCATCAACGAAAGCTCAATTTGAGGGTATTGAAAAAACTTTTGAAAACGCAAATAAAGTTTTTGAAGAATTTAATAGATTGGAAATAATTGATAAAGAAATAAAAAAATTCAACGAAAATATAGAAAATATAAATAAAGAAATGACTTCAATTTTAAAAATTAAATATTACGAAGATAAAGAAAAAGCAAAAAAAGAATTTATAAAAAATCAAAGGGACAAAATTTCATGCAGGAACAAAATTCCATTTATCGAAAATGAAAACTTACGAAAATTGCAATACGATGTTTTGAAAACCGTAGCAAGTGGTCTTGAAGGAACAACGATAGAAACTGATTTAAATAATTTAAAGGATTTTCTTAATGAAAGCAAGATGTCTTTAAAACAATTTATTGAAAAAATAGAATATTATGCCATAGCTTTGAAAATAGTCTATCCTTTCAACAAAGCTAAAATATTTGGTTATTCCATAAGTAATGATAGTGTAGAAATTGAGATAACAAGCACTTATGTTTTGGAATTATTAAAAATGGATACTTTTTTTTTAAAAAATATTAAAGGAGTTTATAATTGTCTTACAAGGAGGAAAGATGAAATTTTTTGTAAAAATTCAAAATTTAAAGAAATTGATAAAATTGACAAAGAAAAATTTTTTGAAAAATTCAAAGAATTAATGCTTTCTTTAGAGGTATCAAACAATAGACTCATCGATGAAATAGAAATATTCAGAGCTGAAAACATTAAAAAAATAACTCAAATGTTGAATCAAATTTTGTCAGAAAAAAACAAAGATAATTTGGACATAATTGTTAAACCTGCTGTTGTAGAACTTAATAAAATTAAAGATATAAACTCCCAAATATTAGTTAAAATGAGAAATGAAACTGTCGAGATATTTGAAAAAGTTTTACTAAAAGTTGATTATAATTATGATGGAGAAAAAAATGAAAAAACAGCTTGCAAAATCGATGAAAACAATAAAATTATAACAATATCCGGCAATCTAACTAAGTTTGATGCTTATGGTCAAAATCGTATAAATGCTAATGAAATCAAAAAAATTAGTGACATGGATTTAGAAGATTATAGTTTAATTTTTAAAAATAACGCAGTTTTCGAAAATAATGCAGTTCTTAAAAGTTTATCAGTATTTATTGATAGGGACAATTTAAAAGAAATTATTTTTGAAAATGGGTCAAAAATATCTTGTTCTGCATTTTCAGATTCTCAAATAAAAAAAGTTTTGATAAAGAGTGGTGCAGAAGTAGTAGGACCTGTCTTTTCAAATTCAATAATAGATGATGTTGTCATAGAAAATGGAGCAAATATTGTAGAATTTGGTAAAGATGTGGTGTTTAAGTACGCGAAAATAGGCAATATTACAAACTATCAAAGGAAAGAAATTAAACTTTATATAAAAAGCGATACAATAATAAAAAAATCAATACTAGTGCCAGCTAACAAGTTGGAAGATTACAAAAAAGCATACCCAGAATTTGCAGGCAAAATAAAACCAACTGACTGTGTAAAAAATCAAGTAAAAATTGATAGCGATTTGAAATTTGAGGAAAATATCAAAAATGAAATTTGTAAATTTGCCGACTTTTTTGAAAAATTTATAAAAGAAACAAAAGAAAAAATTGAAGTTAATGGTTTTCAATCTTTTATAGAAAAAATATCATCAAGTATGAAAGTATTTGGTTTCACTCTAGCAAATAATCGTTTGAAAATTGAAATACATAATAATGAACTCAAAAATAAATTAGATTGCTGTGATAAAATGTTTTCAGATTTTTTAAAAATCAAAAAAGATATTGATGAGAAATATAAAACTTCTATATTAAAATTACTTAAATTAAAATTTGATACTTTTGATATCAAAAGTATCAAAAAATTATCTAATTATTTAGAAGAAAATTTGTTTATAAAGTATGAAAAATATTACGAATATTACAAAGCACTAGACAAAAATGTTCCAAAAAACAAAGAAATAAATAATGGAATTACTAGTATTAAAGAAAATTTGAAAAATGCTAACAAAATTTTGCAAGATTTAAAGGAAGTAGAAAATAAAAATGCTATAGAAGTCGTAGAACTATTAAAAGACTCGGAACACATTGAAACATATTATGAAAATTTCAATAAAAATTCATTAATTTTTAAAAGTGAAAACATTAAAAATATAGAGGATATTTTAAACAAAGCTCTTGAAAACAAAGATAAATACACATCTAATTATGATAGTGAAGATTATGAAGATGATATTGTTAGAACAATTAAGGAAGCACAAAAAAAGTTTGTAAAAGTAAAAAATGTTAAGGATTTAGTCTTTGAAAAAAGAAAAAAAGAAATTGTAAATATTTTTAGACAAGTTTTCAAAGAAATCAATTATGTCTATAACAGTGGTTCTGGACGAGTTGAAAAAATGCCTTGTTACATTGATGAATACAATAAAGTTATAGTCATTAATGAAAAATTCAATACCTATAAAAACGGATATTATGATATTCTTCAATTAGATGGTAAACTTGAAGGTTATAAATTAATTTTCGAATCTAGTGCAGATGTTAGCGATGAAAGTGAGAAAAAGTTGTTTCAAAAAGAAAAACTTGAAAGCGTCGTTGTAAAAAGTGGTGCAAAACTTAATCCTTCGATGTTTGAAGGAACATCGGTATCTGATTTTACAAGTTATAGATTCACAGATTTAAGTATTTACGGTGCAAAAATATTAAAAAATATTTATGTACCAAACAATCTTATTCGTGAATATAAAAAGAGATATCCTAAATTTAAAGATAAAATAAAACCTATTATAAATGGAGAACAAAATTTAAGTGATATAAGAGATTTAAAATTTGAAGAAAAATTTAAAAAAGATATTGATAATTTTAATATTGATTTTAAAAAATTGTTAAAGACAATGGATTTTGAAACAACTAATTATGGTAATTTAAATTTTTTAAGAAACAGTGAAAGTGTAACAAGTTACCAAATTGAAAATGACTCAATTAAAATAAAAATAAATAATGAAGATCTTTATAATGCACTACGAAATTTTGGGTATTCTGATTTTAATTTGCAACTTATAATAAAAACTATCGATAAACAATGTGAAAAATTCATAAAAAAATATGAGTTATCAGTATCCCATTTTTCTTTTTGTTTGCAAGACATGTTCCAAAGTCGAGAAAAATTACGTTCTGAGATATCAAATATTTTTCATAAAAAATATCATGTGTACTGTGAACATTGCAAAAGTTTTGATAAAACATTTAGAGAAGATCAATTAATAAAAGAAAAAATTGAAAAAATAGAAAAAAATCTACAAAAAATGGATAAAATTTTTGAAAAATTAAAAGAATTTAGCTCATTCAATTTAAGCAAAGAAGATAGAGATACAAGCATAAAACCATTATTCCCAGATAATGTAGAGTATTATTTAAATAATATTCTCCAAGCGCATAAAAGTTCTCAAATACCAGATCAAGATAGTGCGTTAAACAAGGGCAACGCGTTATACGTAGAAATTGAAAAAATTTCAAATAATTTATTGAAACAATATAAAGAAGAAATTTTAGACATATTTTCAAAAATTTTAGAAATATTTTATACAAAAAACCATTTTGTTTTATCTGAAGAAAATTTTAAAAAATTATTATCTGAAGAAATTAAAAGAAAAGTTGAGACCTACTGTAATATACTAAATTTTGATACAACGAAATATTCTGTAAGTTTTGTTGTATCAGAAAAAAATAATTCAGTATCATTTGAAGTAAAAGACGAGGCTACTAAATTTGTTGACTTAATAGAAGATAGTAATCTTGATTATAAAGATATGGAAAATTTATTTGAAAATTATGTACTTTTAAAAGAAGGCTCAAAATTTTTAAAGAAAAGTTACAAAAAATATTTTGAATATTTTGATAAATTTAAAAATAATGTAGAAGTTAAAAAAAAAGTTGAAGACATTTATGAATTCTTCCATAAAAATTTATTTTTCGAAAAATTAAATAAATTAAAATCATTTGATCGAGCAAAAATTGAGGAATTTGATAAAGAAAAAAGTTTATTTAACAAAGATAACATAGGCAAAATAATAACAACACTAAATAATTTTTTGATATCAAACAAAGATTTTAAAGAAAATCAAAATGATGATTCTATTAAAAATTTATCTGAATCAAAAAATTTAGTTTTAGCTAAACAAACCGAAATTAAAAATACTAAAAGTAGTGTGTTGCAAGAATTAAAGACAAAAATTTTAGATTGTTTTGAAGAAATTTTAAAGATGGAAGTAAAACCTAAAAAGAGCTAACCATATTTCCTCCGAATCTTCTATTACGTTTTTTATATTCCTCAATTGCTTCGTCGAAATCATTTGGCGAAAAGTCTGGCCAAAATGTTTTTGTAAAAAATATTTCAGCATAAGATATTTGCCATAATAAAAAATTTGAAATTCTGAATTCACCACCTGTGCGTATTAAAAGATCAACGTCTGGCTGGTCTTGTGTGTATAAATTTTTACAAAAAGTATTTTCTGAAATATCTTTGATTTCAATCTCGTTTTCTAAAACTTTTTGAGCTATTTTTTTTGTTACCATAATAATCTCTTGGCGAGATCCATAATTTATGGCTATATTGAGTCTCATCCCAGCGTTATTTTTTGAAATTTCCTCTAATTTTTTAGAAAGTTCAAATACATTATTTGGTAAGTCAGATTTTTTACCTATTATCTTTATTTTTAAATTACTGTTTTTAGTGTCTAACAAAGATCTTTTTAATTTATTTTCAAAAAGTTTCATAAGTACAGTTATCTCTTGTTCAGAACGTTTCCAATTTTCTGTTGAAAAGGCGTATAATGTAAGATGTTTTATACCAATTTTCTCTGCATGTTTTACTATTTTATCAAAATTTTTGGAACCCTGGATATGTCCGATTTTACGTGTCAGCCCACGGGCACTAGCCCACCTGCCATTACCATCCATTATCATTGCAACGTGATTTGGTAAATTAATATGATCCAATAATTTAGTCATAATTTAAATTTTCGTAACTTGAGATATTTTTTTATCTTTAATCTCATTTATTTTCTTGTTGTACAAATCGGTAATGTCCTTTATCTTTTTTTCATATCTTGAAGCCTCATCTTCGTTAATCTGTTTTTCTTTTTTTGCTTTATTAATTTTTGATAAAATTTCATGTCTTATATTTCTTATAGTTATTTTTGATTCTTCCGCCATTTTTGAAACTTGTTTTGAAATTTTTTCTCTTTCTTCTTGGTTTAAAGCAGGAAAATTTAACCTTATTTTTTCTCCGTCGTTCTGAGGCGTAATTCCTAAATTTTCTTTTTGAATTGCTTTATTCACTTGATTTATCATTGATGCATCCCATGGCTTGAAAATCAAACTACGAGCTTCTACTGTTATGTTTCCAATTTGATTAATCGGTGTCGGATTGCCGTAATAATCGACTTTAACTTTGTCTAGAATAAATGGATTAGCTTTCCCAACTCTAACTAATTTGTATTCCTCAGATAAAAAAGTGAATGCTTTTTTCATTTGTTCTTCACTTTGTGATATATGATCTTGCATAATATAGCTCCTATATAATATTTAAAAAATTTCTATAATGCTTCATTTGAATGCTTCATTTGGAGGTAGTATTACGTTAACCAATACTCTTGCAATTACATCCCTGTGTAATTTTATATATACTTTATGTATACCCAACCTTCTTATATCACGTCTGCCGTTTTCAAAAGAAAAATTATGCTTATTGATAGTGATTTGAAACTCTTTCTCAATAGCTTTACTTATTTTTTCTGATGTGATAGCACCATGTAGTTTGCCAATTTCGCCTAGTGAACCTACTATTTTTATGGTTTGCATGTTTATTTTATTAAAAATTTCTTCAGCTTTTTCGAGTTCAATTTTGTGAAGACCTTCTATAACTGATTTTTTCACTGCAACTTTGTCAAGTGTCCTTTTGTCTGCTTTTACTGCAATTTGTTTACTTAAAAGATATCTGGCAAAACCTTCGGCGACCTCTATTATATCTCCCTTTTTATTTTTTGCTGTGTCATTTATAAGCAAAACTTTCATATTTTAACCTCCATAATCATTGGTAAAATTACAGGATTTCTACGTGTTTTGTCATGAAAAAATTTATATAAGTCATCTCTTGATTTTGTTTTTATCATGGCCCAATCACAATTTGCTTGTTCAAAACATGCAAGTATTGTTTTAGCTGCTATTTTTTTTGCTTGAGATATCAGCTCTTCAGATTCCCGCATATATACAAAACCACGAGAAACAATGTCTGGACCAGCTACTATCTTTTTTTCTTTCATACTTAGTGCAGTTACTATAACTATTAATCCGTCTTGACCTAAATGTTTCCTATCTTTAAGAACAATACTTCCGACATCTCCAACACCAATACCATCAACTAAAATCATTTCCGAAGGAACTTGACCAATTTTTTTAATCTTATTTGAATTTATTTCAATTATATCACCTGTTTCTCCGATATAAATATTATTTTCATCCATCCCCATACTTTTTGCAAGATCAGAATGTTTTTTTAAGTGTTTGCACTCACCGTGTACAGGTACAAAATATCTAGGTTTTGTCAATCCATGAATAATTTTAAGTTCCTCCTGACAAGCATGTCCTGACACATGTATCTCGTACATTGATTCGTATATAACTTCACATCCAAGTTTCATCAATTCGTTAACTACGGAACCTACCATTTTTTCGTTTCCGGGTATTGGATTAGCAGAAATTATTATGAAATCATTTGTACCTACTTCAACTTTTTTATGCTCTGAAAATGCCATTCTGTAGAGAGCTGACATAGGTTCGCCTTGGCTTCCTGTAGTTACCAACACAACTTCATTCGCTTCATACCTTCCTAAATTATCAATATCTACAATAATTCCTTCGGGAGCTACAATATACTTTAATTCAAGTGCAATTGAAACATAGTTTAACATGCTCCTTCCAGAAAACATAACTCTTCTGTTATATTTGACAGCGCAGTCTATTATCTGTTGTATTCTTCCTATATTAGAAGCAAATGTTGCTATTATGACTCTTTTATCACCAGCCTTTCTAAAAAGCCTTTCAAATGATTCATTTATATTTCTTTCAGTATTCGTATATCCTGACCGATCAGCATTTGTAGAGTCAGCCATTAAGACAAGAATGTTCTCTTTTCCTAACTCTGAAAATCTTGCTAAATTTATCATTTCTCCATTTGAAGGTGTACAATCTATTTTAAAATCCCCTGTGTGAACAATTTTTCCTAAAGGTGTTTTTATTGCGATTGCTATTGCATCAGGAATAGAGTGATTTACATGAATAAATTCTACATCAAAACATCCTAGTTTAAAATTTTGTCCAGCTTTAAATTTAAATAACTTGGCACTACCAGCTAATCTGTGTTCTTTCAATTTTGAAGTTATCAATCCAATTGTCAAAGGAGTGCTATAAATTGGAATATTAATTTTTTTTAAAAGATAAGGCACTGCTCCGATGTGGTCCTCATGGCCGTGAGTTACAATAAGGCCCTTAATCTTTTCTTTGTTGTTTTCTATATAGGTGAAATCAGGAATAACAAGATCTACACCAAGCATTTCTCCATCTGGAAAAGCGGTTCCACAGTCGATTATAATTATGTTTTTGTTATATTCAATTGCGGTCATATTTTTGCCAATCTGATTTAATCCACCTAAAAATATTATTTTGACTGAAGGTATTTGTCTAAAAATAGATTGGCTCAAATTTGGATATTTCTTTCTCTGTGTCAAATTTATATTATTAAAATTAAAATTTGATACCGTTTTTTTTATAGATGAATTGAAAACAGTATCAAAATCTTCTTTGGATTTTTTTTTTTCATTGCTGGTATTGTTTTTTATAATTTCCTTTTTGACTGCATCTTTTTCAGTTTTATCCATAAAATTTATCTTATATCCTCCAAATAATACAATCTATGATTTGGTCAATTTTGTCTTTTTCATAATTTTAAATTCAATACAAATCATTTTAGAACCGATTTATTGAAATCTATGAAAAAAGGTTCGTAATCAGACGCAACATGTTCTAAAGTCAACTCCAATATCTGACCAAATACTTCATCAATATGTATATACTGCAATTTTATATATCAATGCATAATCTTTAAAAAAGGCAATACTTCTTTTCCCTTCCAACAGCCCTAACATCTCTGAATGGACATCGTAGGGTAAGAAACTTTAATCTCGACACTAAAATACCGAGTTTTTCGGTACTATTCTATAAATTTGTCATGAATCCGATAAGTATAGGCAAAAATCTACTATTTTTTATTTTTTAAATTAAAAAAAAATCTATATCTACATTAAAATTACCTTGGTCTGACAAAAATTGTTGCTGCACAATTCGGTAATCAACCTAATGATATTTATAAGTTCATAATCAGACACAAAAAGGTGCTAGAAAGGTTATGAAATTTCAAAAAATTGAAATTATATATGAAAAGTACGATACTATTTTATGCCAAAGAACCATATAATAAGACCATAAACTATTGATGATATCACTCCAAAAACAATTACAGGCCCAGCAATTGTAAACATTTTGGATCCAGTGCCCAAAACGTGACCTTCCTTTTTAAATTCCATAGCAGGAGCAACAATTGAATTCGCAAAACCAGTTATCGGAACAATTGTACCAGCACCAGAAAATTTTGCAATATTATCATAAACATTTATAGCTGTTAAAAAAGAACCGAGTCCTATTAAAGTTACTGAAACCCATACTTGAGCTTCGTTCAAAGATAAACCAATTACATTCGTGAATAAAGAAGATATCGCTTGTCCAATTGCACATATAATACCACCTGAAATAAAAGCCAAAAGGCAATTTTTAAATATAGGACTCTTGGGTGAAGCCTTTTTATACATTTCTTCATAATTTTTTGGTGTAATTAACATAATTTAATTTTCCTCATTTATGCAAATCCAGACATTGAGTTTTTACATAACTATTGTTATCTTTTTGAATTTGCTTATACATCTTTTCTAAAAACAACATAAAATTTTTTTGAAATAAGTAAAAAGTATTCCTGCGAAATTTATCTTATTTCTTATCTTATTTCTTATCTTATTTCAATGACAGTCCCATTATCAAAATTTAATTTATAAATCTTATATGGATCATTTCCCACTTTAATTCTTACCTCTTTTTCACCTTGTGTACCTTTTATATATATACTTTTTTTATCTGTAAAACTTGGATCAACAACTACTGTTTTTGAGTTATCGAGTGTACCATCAACATAAACTTTTAAAGTTATATCTCCACTAATAGGTGGAAGATTTACTACAATCTCAAGTTGCTTTTCTTTTTTTACACCTGAACTTAATATAAATCTTACAAATGAATTTAAGTTCGCGGTAACTCCTGGTAATGGATCTGTAGAAATTACTGTATCTTTTGTTTGATCACTCTTTTCATATTTTAATTCTGGTGAAATTTTAAAACCTTTTGAAATTATTTCATGTTTTGCTTCAGTGAATGTCTTCCCTATAACATCTGGAACCTGAGCAACTGCTTCAATTGGTCCTTTGCTTACAAAAAGTCTTACAGTTGACTCAACAGGAACTTTAATACCCTCTATTGGATCGGTATTTTTTATTCTTCCAGTAGGTACTGTATCATCGTTTATCATTAAAGTTTCAAATTTTAATCCAACTCCTGAAAGTTTTGATTTTGCTACCTCCTCAGTTAATCCAATCAATGAAGGGACTGGAACTAGAATACCAGAACTATTTACTTTGAGAACAATCGTAGCGTTCGATCTTACACGTTTTGAATTTGCTGTCGGATCTTGATCTACAACAATTCCCTCAGGTTTTGATGAATCATAAATAGTCTCAATCTTAAAATTGAACTTGTATTTACTATCATTTTGGACATCTAGAACTTTCATTCCTACAAAATTGGGAACGTTAACACTCCTAGAACCATGCGAAGTAAGCATTGTCATAATCATGAATGCCAACGCAAAAAGAATAGCTGCTGCAGCGATACCACCTAAGATGGAAAGTAGTTTCTTTTTTTTTGATTTATCTTTAGCATCACTTGTAAGAACTTTAGTAGGATTATTATCAATAAAACAGTTATATCCAAAATTTACACTTGTGTCTTTTTCAAACTTTTCTATATCTGACAACATATCATTTGATGAAAAATATCTATTTTCCGGATCTTTTTGCATTGCCCTAAGAGTAATCTCTTCAAGCGCTATTGGGATTGATGTCACAATTGATCTAGGTAACTGTGGAGTAACTTGCATTTGCATTATTGCAACTGAAACTGCATTATCAGCTTCAAAAGGAAGACGGCCAGTGAGCATTTCGTATAACATAACACCTACTGAGTATATATCTGATTTGGCATCTGTTTTTACTCCTTTAGCTTGTTCAGGTGAAATATAATGAACTGATCCAATAGTTCGATCAGTCATTGTTTCTGTTTCATTTCTAAAAAATCTTGCTATCCCAAAATCAGTAACTTTAACAGAATCATCATACGTTATCATTGTATTTTGTGGTTTAATGTCTCTGTGTACAATTCCTTTAGAATGCGCATGAGATAAAGCTAAAAGAACTTGTTTGACTATAGCAGTAGCTTTTTTCCAATCTATTGATCCATTTTTTTGATTCAAATACTCTTTTAGAGTTATGCCAGATATATATTCCATAACTATATACTGAAAATTTGTTCCGAAACTAACATTTAAAACTTTTACAATATTAGGATGGGAAAGAACGGCAACAGCACGAAACTCGTTCTTAAACCTTCTCATAAAATCTTTTTTGCCGAGATATTCATCTTTAAGAATTTTGATTGCTACATTTTGTGCTTCAACTATATCATAAGCCTTGTAAACAAGCGCCATCCCACCAACACCAATCAATTCATGAACTTCATATCTGGCATCTAATCGCTTGCCTATGTACTTATCCAAAATTTCCTCCCTTACTGGAACAACTTATGAGTTTTATTATCTACTTTAAAATATTATTGCAGCTGTTATATTATCGCTTCCACCATAATCTTTTGCTTTTTGTATTAATCTTTCCAATATTATTTCATGATCTTCATGTTTCATAACTATTTCTTTTATTTCATCATCTTTTAGTTCTTTATTAAGACCATCACTGCATAAAAGTAAACGAAAATTTTTTGTTTGGTCTGCGCTAAGACCAATAAATCTTGTGTATAATTCTGGTTGAGAATTAGAATTAGGACCAAGAGCACGTGTTATAATATGCTTATTAGGAGAATTTTTTGCCTCTTCTTTAGTAATTTTTCCTTCTGAAATTAATTCTTGTAGAAGAGAATGATCTTTAGTAATTTGTTCTATTTTTGAATCTGATATCAAATATGCCCGACTGTCACCAACATTTGCTACATATATCGATCCATGGTGCACAAACGCTAAAACAACAGTTGTTCCCAAATTTTGAATATCATTTTTACTTCTGGATATCTCCAAAATTTTGTTATTAGCAACATTTATACTTCCCAAAACTAAAGACTCGTAGTCATATTCATCAAGTTTAAAATTCTTCTCAAAATAACGACAAATCTTTTCTGAAGCAGTCTTACTAGCAATTTCGCCACCTGCTGTTCCACCTATTCCATCGCAAACAACTGCTAGAATCGAAGAATCACTAATTGTTTTAACTTCAGCCCAATCTTGATTGATTTTACGTAACAACCCTTTATCACTTCTACAAGAAGCTTTCAACCCAAAGTCACCCCATTTTAAGTATCGAAGACATGTTTATCATCTCTTTTTACTAGACTTATTTCATAACTCTTACTTTCTTCTAACAACAATACTCTCTTAAAAAAATCCCAAAAAAATTGATATTTTCAATTTAAGAACCTGTTTCAAAAAATGATGAAAAAAACACAGGCTCTAAGCTATAATGAATAAACTGCTCGCAACTGTCCGCATGAAGCGTTTATATCTAAACCAAGAGTCCTTCGTATGGTAACTTTGATCCCAAGTGACAAAAGTGTTGCCGCAAAATTATGAATTTTTTCAGACGGGCTAGATTTCAACTCGCTAAAACATATTCCGCTTTTTATTTTTTCTATATATCGGTGACAACTAAAATTCCTAACAAAAATCTTGTTCATTGGTATCAAATTAACATGCGCAACCAGACCTTTCAACAATTCAGATATCATGAAAGCATCTTGTCTTGAATCATTTATTTTATCTAACATAATATATTCGAAAGAAATTCTTTTATTTGTTTTAAAATTATAGTACCTACAAGCATCAATAAGTTTTGCTAAACCAAATTTTCTGTTTACCGGCAAAATTTCATTCCTTAAACTATCGTTTGCCGCGTGCAACGAAACAGACATAGTAACACCAAGTTTCTCATCAGCAAATTTTTTTATTTTTTCTGGTATACCACATGTCGAAACAGAAATTTTTCTGGCTCCAAGAGATTTTCCTTTGTTAGATGTTATAATTTTTATAAATTTTATAACATTATCATAGTTATCAAATGGTTCACCAATACCCATTAAGGTTATGTTTGATATCTTTAGACCTTCATTTTTAGATATCTCACTAATCTGTGCGTACATCTCTGAACTATCAAGATTTCGAAAAAATGATGAAAGCGAATTGGCACAAATCTTACAACCCATTTTGCATCCGACCTGTGTGGAAATACAAATAGAATTTCCGTACTTATATTTCATAAGAACAGATTCAACAACTGAATTATCACTAAATTTTAAAACAAATTTTATAGTACCATCCGAAGAAACAAGCCTGTTGACAACATTGGATTCAACAATTTCATAATTTTTATCTAAAAATGAACGAAAATCCTTAGAAAGATTCGTCATCTCATTGAACGATCTGATATCTGAATATAACCACTTAAAAACCTGTTCAGCTTTGTATCTCTTAAATTGAAACTGTGAAAAGTCATATACCAATTCATCCAGCGTCATAGATCTAATGTTCTTTTTGTTTTTAAAATTTATAAACTTCCTCCAATGGATGCAACTTCAAAAAAGATACATATTTACGAAAGATATACATAGTACCTTATTTACTTGATTTTGTCAAAATTACTTGTTTATCTGACTTTTTGTTACAACAATTTTTCAAAAATTTTACTGCTTCATTTGCAGCAACCGCTCCGTCAGCTGTAGCGGTAACTATCTGTCTTAGAGGCTTAGTTCTACAATCACCTGCCACATAGACACCATCTATATTCGTTCTACATGTTTCATCTGAATAAAAATATCCTAATTTATCCGTTTTAATTTCTTTAAAAATCTTACTTTCAGGTTCTTGCCCTATTGCTACGAATACAGCTTCTAGTTCTAATTCTTGGTTCGAATTTGTTATTATAGAATTTACTAATTTTTCACCTCTTATCTCTTTAATTTGTGTTTCATATAATATTTCTATTTTTTCATTCTGCTTAACTAAGTTTACTAAATGTTCCTCGCCACGAAAATTTTTGCCACGAATCATTATAATTACTTTACGACATATGTCAGCAAGATAAAGTGCATCTTCAAGTGCTGTATTGCCGCCACCAACAACAGCCACAGTTTTGTTTTTAAAGAAAAAACCGTCACATGTTGCACAATATGAAACACCTTTACCCTTAAATTCTGATTCTCCTTTACACATTAATGTTCTGGTTTTAAGTCCGTTGGCAATTATGACAGACATAGAACTATAATCTTTATTAGAGGTCTTAATTATTTTTGTTTTACCAGATAAATTTACTTCAATAACTTCTCCGTATTCAATTTGGGCATTTAAAGATTCAACATTAGTAAGCATATTATCTGCTAAATCGGTCCCAGAGATGTTTTCAAATCCAGGATAATTACAAATTTCATTTGTTATTGACATTTTACCGCCGTACAGTTCCCGTTCAAGTATAATAATATCCAAGCCAGCACGCAATGCATATATTGCTGCGGTCAAACCTGCAGGACCAGCTCCTATGATAGCTAAATCATACATAGTTATTTCCTATTACATCCTCAATAAATATTTTTAGTTTTTCATATGAGATTGTTCCATGGTGAGTTTTTATTTGCTTACCATTTTTAAAGATGATAAAAGTTGGAACAGACGATATATTATACTCGTTTGCTAATCCGTCAGAATTCTCAATATCTACTTTTACCATATTTAGTTTCCATTTAAATTCGTCAGCAATGCTTTCAATAAGCGGTGACATTTTATGGCACGGACCACACCATTGAGCAAAAAATTCAACGAACGTTGGAATTTTTTCAGTTATTTTTTCATGAAATTCACTTTTTTTTTTAACTAAACTGATTTTCAAAATATCCACTCCTTAGAACCAATACCTTTTTTCTTTCATAAGAACCTGTTCTCATAGATTTAAAATGCAGATTTTTTAGAAATTTTTTCTCAAAATAAGGCAAAAAACACAGTAATAATTGTTTTATTACGAGTATTTTTAACGCTGTTTTGATAGAAAATTGCCAGAAATATGCGTTTTGGAATCTATGAGAACAGGTTCTAAGGTTAAATGATTTTGGTAGATATTTTTTCCCAAACTGGAGACATTAATCTCAATTTAGCAATAACTTTTGGTAAAATATTTATTATTTCATCAATATCTTCTTCACTGTTATTATTTCCAAGCGTCAATCTTAGAGAACCGTGAGCAATTTCATGTGTTAAACCGATAGCCAATAGAACATGGCTTGGATCCAAAGATCCAGAAGTACACGCTGACCCAGAAGATGCATATATTCCGTGTGCATCAAGATTAAGTAAAATTGACTCGCCTTCTACGCCCTCAAAACAAAAACTAGCAGTACCAGGAATTCTTTTAATAGGATGCCCAGTAAGTATAGTTTTTTCAATTTTTAATATGTTTTTTATTAATTTTTTTTGCATTTTTATAAGTCTATTTGAATTTGATTTCATATGGACCGTTGCGAGTTCTAGTGCCTTTGCCATTCCTACTATCAAAGCTACATTTTCTGTACCAGCTCGTTTATTTTGTTCTTGTGAACCTCCATGCAAAAACTGAGAAAGTTTTAAGCCTTTTTTTACAAACAAAACACCTATTCCCTTTGGCCCATGAAATTTATGACCGGAAATAGAACACATATCAATTCCAAGTTTTTTTGTATCGATTTCTAAATGTCCTGCTGCTTGAACTGCGTCGGTGTGGAATAAAACCCCATGATGCTTGCAAATATTTGCGAACTCCTCTATTGGCTGAATAGTCCCAATTTCATTATTGGCCATCATTATGGAAACAAGAGAGGTATTTCTGTCAATTTTTTTTTTAAGAGCCTCAGGCTGAATTGTTCCAAACATATCTGGTTTAAGATATATTGTCTCAAAATTTCCTAGTGTTTCAAGATACTTCACGCTATTTAGTACTGCATGATGTTCTATCTGCGAAGTTATGACGCTACTTCCACTTTTTAATTTAGAACCAGATTTTATTGCCCAGTTATCAGATTCTGTTCCACCTGATGTGAAAAATATTTCTGATGGTTCTGCGTTGATGCATTGTGCTATTATTTTTCTTGAATTTTCTATTGCTCTTCTGCATTCTCTTCCTATTGAGTAGATACTAGAAGGATTACCAAAATTTTCAATAAAAAACGGCTCCATAGCATTGAATACTTCGTTTGAAACTCTTGTTGTAGCTGCGTTATCTACGTATATAATCCTCTTCATTTAATTTCTAACACGCTCAACATACTCGCCTGTTCTTGTATCTATTTTAACTGTTTCTCCCTGGTTTATAAAAATTGGAACCTTTATGGAGGCACCAGTTTCAACTTTTGCTAATTTCGTAAAATTTGTAGCAGTATCCCCTCGAGTACTCAATTCTGTTTCTAGTATTTTCAGTTCAACGAAAGTTGGAGGTTCAATTTCAAAAATATTACCTTTGCAAGATAAAACTTTACATTCCATATTTTCTTTCACAAATTTAAAATTTTCAGATAAAACAGATTTACTTACTGGAATTTGCTCATAACTTTCGAGATTCATAAAATAGTATAAATTTCCGTCGTTGTATAAATATTGCATATTCTTACGTTCCACAAAAACTTCTTTGTATTTATCATTTGGATTAAAGGTCTTTTCTATGATGCTTCCAGATATAATATCTCTAATTTTAGTACGCACAAACGCTGATCCTTTACCTGGTTTAACATGCTGAAACTCTATTACTGAAAAAATTTTTTTATCAAGTTCAAAAGTTATACCATTTTTAAAACTACCTGCTGAAATCAAACTCATGCCTCCGGATGAAGTAATGTTTTTATTTAGTTATTGAATAAATTTAATTATACAGTATATTGACAACCAACGCAAGAAAAAGTAGAATAATTAGTGATTAATGTTTAGTTAACTTTATTTGGAGTTTAAGTTTATGTTAAGCATAAAATATAAAAAAAAATTGGCAATATTACTTTCAACATTGTCAACTATGTCGAGTGTTTCTGCACGTAATGATCACAAATATAGTTATTCTGGTCATATAAGTAATGTGATGTCCAAAAGTTCTTTATCAAAAAATGTGTTAATTGGTTCTATCCCAATTTTAGCAATTTCTGGTATTGTTTTTAATTTTATCTCCAAAAGTAATTCTGTTGTTGAAAAAAATTCAATCAATAATGGTGGTATATCCACCGACAAAAATAAAAAGAATAACGTAAAAGAAATGTCATACAACACAGGATTGATATTAGGTGGTTCTGTTACAATCGTTTCAACCTTAGCTGTTTCTGCAATTGTTTATAAACTTCTTTCTAAAAGTAATTGTAGTCCATTGATTAATACAAGGTACATAAGCGTTGAAGATGCTTTTGACGTAGCAAAAATAGCGAAAGAGAGAAATAATAAGATTCGTGATGATGTATCAGGTAGTACGTACAGAGTAGTTTATAATTCGAAAATATACGACGTAAAAGTTTTAAATTGTAACAAAGATATGGATTTTGGACCTGAGAAATCGATAGACTATAAGGAATCTATTATGGAGTCAAATAGATTAGTTGTAAAAATGGAACATCATAATTTGGCAAAAGTATATGCTGTTTGTGACGATTGTATAATAATGGAATCTTTTGATGGTATCAGTTTAAGAGAATGGTATGAAAATAATTTTAGAAATAATTTCTATAACGGCAACAATGTTGCCAAAATTGAACGTTTAATATTAGAAATTTCAGATGCCTTGAAGTATCTTGAGAAAATAGGGTATCAATTGTTGAATCTTAATCCAGATAATATTCAAGTTATAGAAAATCATCAAGATATTGAAATAAAAATTATAAATTTTGACAAAGTAACATCAGTTGAAAAATTTAGGACTATTAAAGGAAAGTATCTTTTCAGCAATGATCCATTTTTTCAGCCTTTAACTAAAAACTCATATATTTTTCACGGCGGAAATGATAATGTTCATAACAATAAAAACTTCTTTTTTAGTGATGAGGAAATAAACATTGAAAGATTTGATGTCTATTCTTTCGGTTTGTTGATAGCTTACTTAATTACAGGTAAGATTTTTAGAAAAAGTAACAACCAAACAGTATGTGCTACACATAACTTAAAAAATAGTAAATCAAAACGTTATACTTATTGTGAAGATTGCAGTTTAGATAATAGAATTTGTGATATCGATAATATTGAAAACGAAATAGGTAAAATTCATTTAGAAGATGGTTATTCTTTATATGATTTTCATTCTATCGTGGAAAGATGTCTAAAATATAAACCAAGTGCTTCTGATATAAATATGGAAATAAGAAAAATTTGTCAATCCCCAACACTATAAATAATAAAACAGTAGAAATCGTACTTTGTCCTGTTATTGTTTTTTTAGCATTTTGTTGCTTTGTTATTAATGTTAATTGTAATAAACCCAACTAAAATACTTAGATAATAATTTATAAGTCGGCATAATATCATAGCTGGCAAGATGTCTGGTCTTGAAAAAAAATCTTGAAGAATTAACAAAAAACTACCTTCTGTCGTTCCGGCAGCACCAGGTAGTGGATTTACTGCAGAAAGAAGTGTGATGAAAACTTGAGCAGCTAACATATCAAATATCGGAAATCCTTCGCAGCCAAACGACTTAGCTATAAAAAATGTTACTGAATGTAAAGATATGTTTTGAATAAGACAATATATGTAGATCAAGGGTCCATAATTTATAGAAAAATTATTTTTCAAAAAAAATGTTAATTGATCTTCTATTTTTTTGTTCAATTTTTTTGAATCTTTTATGAATTTAAATTTATGAAAGATTCGTAGGAGCCATTGTATTAATGACATCATATGATTTTTGTATTTATAGAATAGAACTACCATAACTATGCCTGTAAATTGCGTAGTTAGACCTAACAGAGTTAGAAATGTAAAACCAGGTATTTTGTTTCTGAAGTTTTGACTTTTGAAAAGAATTGAAAGCGATGAAATTAAAACAACACAAAGTTGTGATATAAAAAATTTTTGTGAAAGAACTGAAATCGATCTACCTGCTGATACTCCTCTTTGATTTAGAAATAAAACCTGAGCTGGCTGGCTTCCAGAAGCAAAAGGAGTTATGGCACCATAAAATTGACCAGACATAGTTAATTTAAAATATTCAAATTTTGATTTTAGTCTATTTGGCAAAATTTTTTCAATAATCAAAGAATCAGTTACCCAGAATACTACCATACTTAAAATAGCACAAAAAAAATAAAAAATATTTAATTTTGGAAAAACTTTCATCAATGTTATGAAGCTGTTTTGTGCAAAGCAAAAATACAAAAGTATAGCAAAGGTCAACAGACAAGGAACAATTTTCATTATAAAAAATTTTAATTTGCCTGCCATAAATGACCTCTAAACTTCTTTATTATTTTTTTTGTTATCGATCTCCTCGTTTCCAGGATTTTTAACAGGAAATATAGGTTCAGGGCAAACCTCTTTACCAGGTTTATATTCATCAGAAATAAAATGACGTATGGATTTTCTTATAGCACGAAGGTTATGTAAAAACCCATCAAAATTAGCTGACTTAAAATGCATCATAAATACATCGTATGAAATTAAAAAATTTAAACGTCTCGAATAACCCCTCATTCTTCTTCTGTACTTTTTATAAATTCCTTTTTTTTCATAAAAATTTCTCACGACACCAAGCGATTTTACAAAATCATTTATTTTTTTTGCATTCATGGTATGAAGTATGCTTGTGTCTCTCATAACGTAATTATACAAAATATTAGTTATAAAAGTCACTTTATTAGCATAAAAAAATAATCTAGGAGAAGTTGCAGCATCTTCAAAATACATGTCATAAAATTCTATCTTATGGGTTGTAAATAAAGATTTTCTGAACAATTTATTCCAAACAAAGGCAAACGTGCCTATACATGATGTAATTTTTTTAAGAGCTTTTTCACCCGAATACACTCCAGGTATACTATTTATAGGACAAAATATTTTCATTTTAGTACTTTCGTAGTAAAAATAAAAATTGCAACAAACTATATCGGAACCACTTTTAATAGCAGCCAAATACATGTCATTTAAATAAGTTGGCTCAATAAAATCATCACTATCCATAAAGGCAATATATCTACCTGAGCTTGCTTTTATGCCTTTGTTTCTTGCCCCTGAAAGGCCTTTATTTTTTTGATCGATCAAAATAAAATTCGTATTTCTTTTAATGAATTTTTTAATAATTTCCAAGCTATTGTCTGTAGAACCGTCGTTGACTATTATTGCTTCGAAATTTTTAAAAGTCTGATTTTCAACAGATTCTAAAGCTCTTTGAAGATACTTTTCGACATTATACACTGGAATTACTAAGCTTATAGCTAATTGTTTTTGCATTTACATCACCAGTCTTAATTTTTTTGTCAGCCTTCTTGCATAATTCAAAATTAAATATATTTCATCTTTCAAGAAATTCCATAAATTTTTTCTAAAAAATATGAAAAGAGTTAATATTTCGATTATGAAGAAGATCTCTATATACATATATCATTATACAATTAAAGAACTATATTATCAATTGAACTTTTTTCAATTTGTTTTTATTACTGATATGATTCTTTGACAAATTCTAAAAAAACTTTTAAAAAATTTTTTAAAATTTGTTTTTATGATCAGTTGTTGAATAAAAAGGATTCTAAAAGATACGAAAAAAAAATGAAAACTTGAAAATTTGTAATATAAAGAGAATTTGTCATATTCACCTTTTGAGTCAATAAAAAATTTTACAAATTCGAAAGATTTAACATAATCATTTAATTTTTTTTCATCCATTCTACCTGTTAAACTTTTGATATTTCTATTGTAGTTATAAAGAATATCTTTGATAACAGTAATTTTTTTTGCATTTAAAAGAAGTTGGATGCACATAACTTTATCTTCAAAGCACATATCCGGAACTGATACGCCGTTGAATAGACTTCTTTTGAATAGCTTGTTCCACAAGTATGATTTTATTAAGACATTTAAAATTAGACATTTTATTATTTTCTCTTTATCAAAGGTTCCAGACTTATAGTGTAAAAAATTTTTGAAAATAAATTTTGAATTTCTATAGTGTAATTTATAATTACAAATTGAAATTTGAGAACCTTTAATTCCTTCATATAACATTTTTAAAAAATTTATTTCTACAAAATCATCACTGTCAACAAAAGATAAATATTCTCCTTTTGAATTATTTATTCCAAAAATTCTGGCATTAGAAATTCCTTCATGTTTTAAGCGAAAAATTTTCCATCTTTCATTTTTTTTGCAAAACTCATTTGCGATATTGTAAGAACAATCAGTTGAACCATCGTCTATAATTAAGACTTCAAAATTTTTAAAAGTCTGACTCTGTATAGAACTTAAGGCTCTAGCTATATAATTTTCGTTGTTATAGACAGTAACTATAACGCTAATTTTGAACATTTCACCTCTATATACGAAAAAATCATTCAACATCTTTTTAAATTGAAAATGCGTCGCTTTGTAGGCCCATTTTAGTTCCAAAATAGTTAACGCCTCGTTTATCGTTACTTAAATCAACAGAGTACCTATGATTCAAATGAGTTAAGATATATTTATTATCTACTGGATAACCAAATTTTTTTACTATAACTCGTGTCCCTAATTGAATTTCAGGCAAAAATGTTGTTTCAATTTCGCAATTAGCAAGACTCATAGACCTTTTTATCAATTCTGACTCTGCTAAAAATTTTACATGTTCATCAGATTCTACACTGTTGTCAACAAAATTTAAAACGTGTAAGCTTGAAATATTAGTAGTCAAATTGTCAGCAGTCTCACCTTCACCAACTTTATTAGAGAGTTCCACATTTGTTGTGTTTGCTTTTCTAAAATCTTTGTCGTCAAGTGACATAATTGAAACAGATTTAGGTATACCGCAGATATTTGAAACAAACTTAACTCTTTTAATTGCGTCGCAAGGTTCAACATTGATCTCACCAGATTTAAACTCGATTGATACTAAATTCAATGAACCAACATTAACGTAAGATAACAAACTAATTTTATTAGCAATCTTTCGTATAAATTCTAAGTCACTTTCATTTCGTTGGTATATTTCGATAACCGATTCCTGAGGTTCATTCTTTATATCAATTTTTATATCGGAAAACTTTGAGGAATAATTCGACGTTACAGTTTTTAAAATATCGGAATACTTTTGTTTATCTCTTTTCAATATAATATTTTTATTAGGCATCATCCACATTCTACCATCCATGGAATAAATTTTTAAAAAAGTTACACCGTTTACAATTTCCATAGAAATTGAAAATATAAATCCTTCGAAAAATTTTGATGTATGTGAACCAAAATTGTTACTATATCCAGCTGATACCTCAATATTTACACCTATTTTAGCTTCACCAAAATCACTCTTACTACAAATATCTTCATATTTTATCCCAACATTGCACATAAATTCGATTATACATATACTTGCCTCTCCGTTAGTGCTACTATCAAATTCTAGATTAGTCATCTTCATATTTTGACATAAAATTTTCTTACTACGAATTTTTACTTCAAATACATAGTCGTTTGTTACGTAATTATTACTTAATTCTTTAATGCTCTTTTTTAACAAATTTACATTCTCTACATTATTAGAACCTGTATCCAATACTCAAAAAATCGATTTTTGGACCTTTTTCCACAAAATACCATTAGAAATACTCGAAATACAACAAGTATTTCTACGTTTTTCGCCTTGTTTTGAGAAAAAATCTCTCAAAAATTCGATATTTCTCGCTATTGAATACAGGTTCTTAAACTAAAAAACTCGGCATCAAAAAAACCGAGTATATTATTTATACTTATTTTTTAATTCTTGATGAAATTATATCTTCCGAAATGGATTTTGGTGCCTCGGCATAGTGACTTGGTTCCATTGTATATTGACCACGACCTTGTGTGCGAGAACGCATGTCAGTAGCATAGCCGAACATTTCTGAAAGAGGAACTTGAGCGTTTATTCTCTGAGCGCCGGCAACCTGTTCCATTCCCTGAATTGAACCTCTTCTCGAATTTAAATCACCTATAATATCACCCATGTACTCATCCGGAACAATTACAGAAACCTTCATTATTGGTTCCAAAATTACAGGATCGGCCTTTTTCATCGCAGACTTAAATGCCATTGAACCAGCTATCTTAAATGCCATTTCTGAAGAATCAACTTCGTGAAATGTACCATCATAAAGAGTAACTTTAACATCCACAACATTATAGCCCGCCAAAACACCAGATTCCATAGCACCCTTTATTCCCTGATCTATTGCTGGAATATATTCTTTAGGAATAGCACCACCAACAATAGAATTAACAAATTCATACCCTTTTGTTGGATTTGGTTCAATCTTTATTTTAACGTGACCATACTGTCCTCTTCCACCAGACTGCCTTATGTATTTTTCTTCAACATCAGCCAACTTTCTTATAGTTTCTTTGTAAGAAACCTGAGGTTTACCGACATTAGCCTCAATCTTAAATTCACGTAAAAGCCTATCAACTATCACCTCAAGATGAAGCTCTCCCATTCCTGCTATAATTGTCTGTCCAGTTTCATCATCTGTATATGATCTAAAAGTTGGATCTTCTTCGGCTAGTTTCGAAAGTGACATACCCATTTTTTCCTGACTATCTTTTGTTTTGGGTTCAATTGCCACACGTATAACTGGTTCTGGAAAATTCATTGATTCTAAAACTACCAGATCTTTTTCAAAACATAAAGTGTCACCAGTCCCAACTTTTTTTAATCCTACTGCAGCAGCAATATCACCTGAATAAACTTCATCAATTTCTTGTCTATTGTTTGAATGCATCTGAAGCAACCTTCCGATGCGTTCTACAGTTCCTTTTGTAGAATTATAGACAGTAGAACCAGCCTTAAGAACACCAGAGTAGACTCTAAAGAAGCAAAGTTTTCCAACGTACGGATCTGTAGCTATTTTAAAAGCTAAAGCTGAAAAAGGTTCATCATCTGAAGAAATTCTTTCAACTTCTTCGTCTGTGTTTGGATTAATACCTTTAATAGCAGGAACATCACAAGGACAAGGCATGTAATCTACAACGGCATCAAGAAGTTTTTGTACACCTTTATTTTTGTACGAAGAACCACAAGTAACAGGGACAAACAAACAACTTATAGTACCCTTACGTATGCATGCTTTAATTTCATCAACTGAAATATCTTTTCCATCAACATATTTTTCGAAAACAGCATCATCAAACTCAGCGACAGACTCAATAAGTTCCTCACGGTACTGTTTTGCTGAATCAATTAAATCTGAAGGAATATCCTCACATCTTATGTCCTGCCCAAGATCATCATAATGGACAAACGCTTTCATTTTAACCAAATCAACTATTCCTCTAAAATTACTTTCTGAACCAATTGGCAGTTGTATCGGGACAGCATTACATTTTAGTCTGTCTTTCATCATATCTACTACATTTAAAAAATCCGCACCAATTATGTCCATTTTGTTGACATGTGCCATACGTGGAACATTATACTTATCAGCTTGTCTCCAAACAGTCTCTGATTGAGGTTCAACTCCCTCTTTGGCAGATAATAATGTCACAGAACCATCGAGCACACGAAGTGAACGTTCAACTTCTACTGTAAAATCCACATGTCCAGGAGTATCTATTATATTTATTCTGTAACCATTCCAAAAACATGTTGTTGCAGCCGAAGTAATAGTTATCCCACGTTCTTGTTCCTGTACCATCCAGTCCATAGTAGCAGCACCATCATGAACTTCACCTAATTTATGACTTATACCAGTATAAAATAATATTCTTTCAGTAGTCGTCGTTTTACCAGCATCAATGTGGGCCATAATTCCTATATTTCTAGTTTTTGTCAATGAAACGTTTCGTGGCATTTAATTCTCCTTTACCACCTATAGTGCGCAAAAGCTTTATTAGCTTCAGCCATCTTGTGTGTATCCTCACGTTTTTTGAATGTAGCACCAGTTTTATTATAGGCATCATTTATTTCAGAAGATAGTCTGCTTACCATATCTTTTTCAGAACGCCCACGCGAATATTTGACAATCCAACGTAGCGCAAGCGTAATTCTTCTATCATTACGAACTTCGATTGGTACCTGATAGTTAGCTCCACCAACTCTACGAGCTTTAACTTCAAGATTTGGACTAACGTTCTCTACTGCCTTTTCAAAAACTTCCAACGCATGTAAATTTAACTTTTTGCTTACACCTTCAAGCGCACTATACACAATTTTTTGTGCAACAGACCTCTTACCATCCAACATAACATTGTTTATGAGACGTGAAACGATTGTAGATTTATAAATAGGGTCCTTTAAAACCTGTCTTTTAGGCACAACTCCCCTTCTTGGCATATATAATTTTCCTCCAAAAAACTATTTTTTAGATTTTGTTGTTTCAGATTGTTTTCCAGGTACCACACCTTTTGGCTTTTTAGCACCATATTTTGAACGTCCTTGCATACGCTTAGCAACACCTTGAGTATCAAGTGTACCCCTTACAATGTGATATCTAACACCAGGTAAGTCTTTAACCCTTCCACCACGAATTAAAACTACACTATGCTCTTGTAAATTATGACCTATACCAGGTATATACGCAGTTACTTCAAAACCATTTGAAAGTCTAACTCTAGCAATTTTTCTTAAAGCAGAGTTTGGTTTTCTCGGAGTTGTAGTTTTGACAGAAGTACAAACACCACGCTTAAACGGCGAACGTTTATCAGTTTCAATTCGCTTTTTTGAATTCCAACCTTTTAAAAGTGCAGGAGATTTTTCTTTTCTTGTAACTGATTTCCTTCCTTTTCTAATCAGCTGATTGACAGTTGGCATATTTTCTCCTTGTTCAACATAATAGGATCTGAGATTTTATCATAGTAATTACTTAAGTGTCAATCAGAAACCGTATCTTACTTTTATGTTGGATCTTTCTCGTCAATTGTTGAATCATTTTCTTCTTCTTCGGAAGTTTCGTCACCTTTATCTTCAAAAACTGTATCTTCGTTTTCTTTTAGCTCTTTATCCTCAGTTGTTGAATCATTCTCCTCTTCCTCAGAAGCTTCGTCAGATTTATCTTCAGAAAACGCATCTTCATTTTCTGTTAGGTCTTTATCCTCAGTTGTCAAATCACTTTCCTCTTCCTCAGAAGTTTCGTCAGCTTTATCATCTGTTTCCTCACCATCACCACTTGATAAATCATCTGTTAAATCATCTGTTAAATCATCTGTTAAATCACTTTCGTCATCAAAATCATCCGTTGTATCCTCGTCTTTTAAATTTGAATCGCCTTCGTCATCAAAAGATTCATCCTCCTCTTCCTTTTGTGTGTACTCATCATCTATATCTTCATCCTTGATTCGTGTTTCAAACTGGACTATCTTTCTAGGAATATATTGCATAGATCCCAGTATGACTGTTTCAACGCGTTTCTGCGGTCTTCTAATTATTTCTGAATCAATAGCAATTGGACCAACTATAAAGAAAGCAGAAAGTTTATATGATTCTCCAAACATTGACCAAATTTTAATTTTTTCTTCAATTTCTAATGGCAACATATTGATTGAAATATCTTCAATTTTTGAATTATCTGATATATATTTCTTTGGTATAATTTGATTATCTTTAAAAGTTTGAATAATTTTTCCAATTATTCGAGACTCGTCTGTGGATCTAAATTCTATTTGCACATTACTTGCAACAGATATCATATAAAATAACTCAAGCAAAGCAGGTGGATCTTGTACATTTCCATCTGGTAAAGATATTGGATCTTTCTCTTGTCCACCTATATGTTCCCTTATATCATATAGATGGATGCCAACAACGTATTCTCCACGGTCTTTTGGTTCACATATTCCAATCTTTTCTGGTTTATCTATCGGTTCAGGTATCAATTTTTCCTTCAAAATTGATATAATAGCCTGACCGACATCTGAAATTATCGTGTACCTAGCCACAAAAAACCACCTAAATTTTCTAAAAACCTGTGGTAAAAATATAGTAGACCTGTCCTGGAACTTATCCACGGTGATAAAATGATCTTTTTTGAGTTTTGTTTTGCCAAAAATACTCGAAAGACAGCGAGTATTTCTTCATTTTTTGACTTCACATAACGTCAAAAAATCTTCATTTTCTCTCTCGTCTCTAAGTTTCAGGACAGATCTAGTTAAGATAAAAAGGAAACTATTAAACTTTTTAATTTTTTTATATTTCTTCCTTTTTTTGAAGATATCCCTAAAATGTCCATATAATCCCTAGAAATTTTATCGATTTGAGACTTCAAGTATGAAAATTTTTCCTCATAACTATCGCTCTTAATTTTGTCAATTTTTGTAAAAATAATAAAAAATTTAATTTTTTTTTCTGACAAATAAAGAATCATTTGTATATCAGAATCGTGCAAAGAATGTCTAAAATCTATAAGTTGAAGGACAAGATCTGCCCTCGATAGTTTGAAATATTTATCAGTTAAAACATTAAATCTTTCTTTCTCAGATTTAGCTCTACCACTGAAACCATAACCTGGAACATCGACGAATCGAAATTTTTTGACATTATAAAAGTTAATAAGAATAGTTTTACCAGCACTTTTGCTAGTATATGCAATTTTTTTAGAAAAAACAGCATTCAGAAGCGAAGATTTGCCTACATTGGATCTTCCTGACAAAACTACTTCAGGTAAAGTTTTGTTTAAAATTTGATTAATTTGACCGATACTTTTTTCTAAAAAAGAAATTTTAAAATTTATCATAAAATTATTTTAACACATAAATTCTTTTATAACTTAAAAATATCAATAGACTTCCTTCGTGACTTGAAAATATCAATTTTTTATAGATTTTTTTAAAAAAAAATAAAAATTTCGAAGGAATACTTTATGTATTTCAAGAAAATTTTATGTTTTTTTTAGGGAAAATATAAGAAAAGTAATGTTTTCAGGGAGTTACTAAGGAATTCTAATATTTTTACATATTTTTAGAACCTACTCTATATAGATTTATTGGAATCTATGAGAAAAGGTTATTATGATTTACCGATATTTTCAATTTCCAAAAGAAGTCTATTTTACAAAGCCTTTGACAAAATCAACACCTTTTTCAATAACTATATTTTTTCTTTTCTCAATAATTTCTAAGTTAATCACAGAACCTTTCTCAATTTTTATTTCACATTTTTCAAAATCAAATTCTTTATATACTAGTTTTAAAATTTTATTTTCTTTTATTTGTCTATCAAAATCATTGATATTAAAAGTTTTGCTACAGTACATACTTATTTTATTTTCTTTCTTGTATAAAGTTATTTTAAATTTCCCTTCTGAACGATCGACAAATTCTATATGATTTTCGTAGTTATCTAATATGGCACCACTGGTGCAAACTATTTTAGTATCTTTTTCAAAAATAATGTTTTCATGTACTTTATTTGTAAAAAAATTAATAAAATGCTCATAAATTTCTGAATTTTCTAAAAATATTACAACATATTCCTTAAAATCAAATTCTTTAATTAATAATTTAATTCTTTCTATGATTTTATAAAAATCGTCGCCATAATAAGAAAAATCCAAATTGCCAGAAATTTTAATTGTATCATTTTTTTGTAAAACAACTACATTACATTTTTTACTGCAAATTTCAATTTGATATTGAAGATTCGAAACTAATGTACCATCAAGGCAAATTATTTTAACATTATCTTCAAAAATGAAATTTTTATTTTTTACAAAATTTTCATTAATTTTTGAATCTTTAGAGACTGTTGTTTTGTATTTTTCAAAACTAAAGTCTTTAGATAATAATTCAATTCTTCTTTCAATTTCAAAAATGTGACTACCATCTAAATTGCCAGACATTTTAATTGTATTGTTTTTTTCGGAAACAACTATTTTATATGCTTTATTGCTATTGATAAATTCAATTTTATCTACACAATTAAATATTATAGTACCATCATCGCATAATATTTTAACATTATTTTCAAAAATAATGTTTAGATTTTTTATTGACTTTTCATTAACTTCCGAATTTTCAACAATTGTTATTTTATATTTTTCCAAATCAAATTTTTTATACAATAATCTAAATTCTTCTTTAAAAGTTGCAAAATTCGGTATTTTTCCAGACATTTCGATTTCATTTTCTTTTTTTGAAAAATTTATTTTAAATTCTTTTTGATTACAAAAAAATTCTATTTTACCGTCACTAATAGTGAAACTACCGAAATCACTTTGAATTATTTTAACGTTGTTTCCAAAAATAATTTTTTGTCTTCTAAAATGCATAATAAAATTCATTCTGATTTTCGAGTTTTCAGAAATGAATATTTTATATTCTTCAAAATTAAATTCTTTATTTAATAATTTAAAATCTTCTATAATTTTCTTAAAATGAGGTCCTAAATTTAATAAATCTCCATGCATTTCAATTGTTTCTTCTTTTTTCAAAAAAATTACTTTAAAATTTTCGTCAGGACTAGAAAACTCAAGTCTATCGTTAAAATTTGTCGATTTAGAATTATCTTTATGTATTATTTGAACTTTGTTTTTAAAAATAATTTTTTCATTCTCCATATTAACAATAAAACCTTTATCTATTTTTGAATTTTCATCAAAAATTACTTCCAATTCATTCGTTTCAAAATTTCCACATTTTTCTTTTATTTTTGAAACTATTTCGGAAAAATTCTCAGCAGAAGGTATATCACCAGATATTTTTATTTTTCTTTTATTTTCGTTTATTTTTTTAAAAACGTCTATTTTATATTTTCCTACTTCATCTTTAAATTCATAAATTTTTTCATTTTCATTGTCTTCGATATTTTTTTCAATTGTCTGCTCATCATTTTTACTACAATGATTTAAAAATTTAACTAATTTTTTGTCATTTTTTTTATATAACTTTTTATATAACCATTTTGCATGTTCAAACATATAGTTTAAATCGAGTTTTAAATCTTTTTGACCAATTTTTTTGATGATATCGAGTACTAATATTTCAATTTTGTTTTCTTCAATTCCGAAAGCTTCAATTGCTGATTGAACAGCATTTTCCAAATCTTTTGAAAAATTTTTGTTTTTTGCATTCATTATTAATGATTTAAAATAAATTTTAAGTAAATGATCTTTTTCTTTTTCATCAATTAATTTTTCTGTTATCAAAAAATGTAATATCATAATTATTACTGGCCATTTGATTGATGAGTCGTAATATAAAAAGTTATTAGTTGAGTTAGTCATTCTTAGTATACTCAAAATAATATTGTTCAAAAAGTCAACTCTAGAATTAACTAAATAAGAGCAAAAAATAGAAAGTTCAATTTCTTTCAAATTTCTGGACCTATTAAAACGTTTGGCCCAGTATTTAATCCTATTTGTAACACAGTTTTTCATAAAAAATTTTTTCTCAATCTTTTTTTGGTTTGCTTCTATAGCGAGTACTATTTTTTCTATTAATTCTAATTTTGAACAATTTTCTTTTTCTTTGAGAAAATCATAGATATTCATTTTTTTAAGTGTTTCATCCACTTTTTTATTCATTTTTTCACATGGTTTAAATGATAAAAATTTTTTCAATTTTTTGAAAAATCCCATACAATCACCAAATTTTTTAAATATGTTTTAATTATTTAGAAATAATATAAATTATACGTAAATTCATTCTAAAAATCAAATTTTTAGTTTAAATTTACAATTTTTCTATTCTATTTGCAAACGAGTTTTAGTTATGAAACAATTGAATATATTTACGATCTTAGTGGCAACATTCAATATAGGTAGGTAAGAAAAATTTGACAAAAGAGCAATTGAAAAAAATTTTTAAATGATGGCGAAGGGTTTGTTGTTGAGTTCAAAGAATGTGTGGATGGATTAAATAACAGCGTTTTTGAAACAGTTTTTCGTTTTCAAATCGCTACGGTGGCCACATATTTTTAGGTGTAACCGATAACGGTGACGTTTTGGGCGTTAACCCAAAAGTTATAAAAGATATGAAGAAAAACTTTATAAACATGCTTAATAATCCTCAAAAAATATCGCCGACTTTATTTTTAAACTTAGAAGAAATCGAATTTGAAGGTAAAACTATCTTGTATGTTTACATACCGCAGAGCTCTCAAGTCGAAATGTGTTCAGGAAAAATTTATGATCGTGTGGAAGATGCAGACATAGAAATTACAAAATCTGTAGACTTGGTTGCAAATTTATTTAATCGTAAGTCTTCACAATATACTGAACGCCAAATTTTTCCTTATGTAAAAGAATCAGAGCTTCGTTGGATTTAATGCCAAGAATTCGAAACATGGCCGTTAGCAATCATCCAAACCATCCGTGGAAAAATATGACCGATACAGAGATTTTAAAAAGTGCGGGATTATATGAGGAAGATAAGATTAAAGGTGTCAAAAGGTGTCAAAGGTTTTAATTTAGCGGCAGTTTTGTTGCTTGGAAATAACGGTGTTATACGTTCTTGCGCTCCTGCATATATAACAGATGCCATTTTAAGAAAAGAAAATCTTGACAGATATGATGATCGTTTAATGGTAGAAACAAATTTGATTGAAAGTCATGACTTGTTGATGAGTTTCATTGAAAAACATAAACTTGATAAATTTTTCTTAATTGGCGACCAACGAGTAAGTGTGAGATCATGGATCGCCAGAGAATTGGTCAGTAACATTTTAATTCACCGTGAATTTGCAAGTACTTTTCCTGCCAAAATCGTAATTGAAAAAGATAAAATTTATACTGAAAATTGGAATCGTGCTTTAAAATATGGAAAAATCGATCCTGAAAATTTCACGCCATACCCTAAAAATCCTATAATCGCACGCTTCTTTGTAAATATAGGACTTTCAGATCAATTGGGCTCTGGTGTTCGAAATCTTTATAAATATACCAAAATTTATTCGGGCCAAGAACCTGAATTAATAGAAAGCGATGTTTTTAAAACAAATACCACTGAGCAATTCGACCATTAATCTGACCACAGCGGACGAATTAGTGGTCGGAAAAGTGGACGGATTAACAGAAAATGTTGAAGATATTGCTTGATTAAGGACAAATAATTGCTAGAACCGGTACTAGAAATATTATGTTTATAGATAGAACTGAAATACAAGAAAGATTTATAAAAAACTTAGAAGATACGCTAGATAGCAGATTTTCTACGATAACTCGCAGATTTGATTTTGGTGTTCGTGGACCGGATGCTTTAAAACAGCTGGCAAATGAACTACGCCCTGAAAATTATCAAGAAATGATAGACAAGATGCAAGAACAAATTCTGGCTCTTGAAGAGGAAGAAAATCAATGCAGAGCAGCTGCAGAAGCAATAAAAACAAAGGAGAACCTATGTACAAAAAAATAATTGCTTTAATGATGTCACTTTTGTTTGTATTTCAAATTATTCCCAATGCCGTGGCATTTAATAATAATGAAATTGTAGGCTATTACGAAGAATTACCCGAAAATATAATCGATGAAATCGTTAACATGCGAGAAGAAAAAATAAAGTATTTTGAACTTGATAATGGTCAGATTATGAAAGTTGAGTATCCGGTTGCTGTTCATAAACAAGATGAAAAAGGCAATTGGCAAAATTTTTTCGATTTAGAACGCAGAAATTATGTTGAGTTTGGCGATAAATCAATTAAAATTTCTCGAGATGATTATGAAATTTTAGTTGACTACGAAAGTTCACCAAATACTGAATTAGTTGAAGTTGATAAAAATCATAAAATTTACAAAAATATTTACGAAAACACAGATTTAGAATATAAGATCTTGCAAAATAAACTGGAGGAAAATTTAGTTTTAAATTCAAAAGATACAACAAAAGAATTTATTGTTAATTATTCATTAAAAGGCTTAACAGCAATTCAAATTGATGAAAAAAGCATAGAATTATTGAATCAAAATCAAAAATGTGTTTATACCATTTCAGCACCAAAAATGTTTGATTCAAACCAAGCTACTTGCGAAAATTTATCTTTGGAAATTTTAAAAAACGAAGGAAATCAATTTGAAGTTAAAATAATTTGCGATAAAAACTGGATTGAAAGTGTTGAGAGGGTGTTTCCAATTTTTGTTGATCCTGATTATACTGATGAAAATTTTGATTTTACTTCTGACGCAAACGGTAAAGTTGTAAGTACAAATTGGAGGAAAAAAGACACAAATACATCTGTATTTTTAAATCTGACAGGCTCTGATTTTAAAGATTTTGGAGTAGTTTCTATTTCGATTTTTGGAAGAGGTCCGCAAGGCGAAATCAATTGCACATATCAAACAGATTACTATTTATTAGAAGCAGGAAGAAAATATGAGCTTTATAATTCTGTCAGCGAAAAGGGATGTACCGAAGTTCAAATCAGATTTAGAAGTCTTCAAGTACAGCGTATTTACGGCAAATGGAGTCCCGATTACAAACCTGAATCCTGGGTTTTAAGAATTGGTGGAACAGGCGGTCTCGGTAATACAAAAGATTCTGAATTTTCTATGATTGTTTCTCCAAATAGAACTTGTTGGACAATGATTCGTACCAAATCTAATGACAGTTCAATTTATTTACAACTTCTTGATCCAAGCGGAAAAGGTGGATCGGTTAAATGCAGCGTATGGGGATTAGGTGGTTCATTAAATAGTGAAAATTGTACATACAAGCAAGAATCGTACACATTACAACTTGGACAAAAATATGAGCTATTAAATTCTGTAAAAGAAAATAAGCATTCTGGTGTTCAACTAAGATTCGAAGGTAATGCTGGTACAGAAATTAGAGGTAAATGGAGTCCAGATTATGTTGAAGAATCAGGTTGCATTCGTGTTCCAAGTAGTAAAAACTCTATAATTCGTCCTATTGAAGGTGGACATTGTATAAAAGTCCATCCAATGACACAGCATTGCGGATTTCCATCAGGTTGTGAAGCTACAAGTACAGCAATGGTACTTCATTTTTACGGATATAGACCAAGTGGACATTATAAAAATTTAATTACTGATTTTATGAGTAAAATGGATATAAAACCTGTTAGTGGTACAAGTGGTCCGGATCCAAATCTCGTTTTTGCTGGCCATCCTACGCAAGGTGGTTACGGTTGTTTTGCACCATGTATAGCACAAGCTATGAATAGGTTTTTCAAAGAAAATATGAAACTAAATTATTGTGCTGAAATTATTCGTGGAAAAAGCTTAGCACAATTAGCAAAAGACTATACATCAAATAATATTCCTGTTTTGATTTGGGTTACGGTCAACATGGTACAAAAATCAAATGGAAAAGTTTGGACAATTAATTATCCTTCAAACTCACAAATATTTAATAAGAGCTATACTTGGCCTGCCGGAGAACATTATGTAGTTTTGGTGGGGTTTAATGAATGTGATTTTTTTGTAAACGATCCATATCAAAGCGAAGAAAATGTTGTTGGTGCATACGACAGAGGTCTTCTTGAATCACGTTTTGAATCAATGGGAAGCCAAGCAATAGTAGTTAAAAGCTCAACTGTCGTACTTCCTAAGCAACCGTCTGTGAATTTGAATCCGGATCTAACACCGGAAATCTTAAAAAAAGTTCACGACTTTGCAAAGGGCTTAGGAGTAGGGGTTTTGAAAAATGTTAGCGAACCTATATTTCTAGTAGTAGGCGGATTTGCTAATAGCAGTGAAATTCAACAAATGCCAAGTAGAGTTGAAGCGATAAAAATTGACGATCAACAAATATATATTATGGGAAAAATTACCGGAGATATTGTGTCTACGATTGGAGGAATTGTTCAAACTGTTTTTGGTATTGGTGAAATA
>Ga0209737_10000331_pt1 | contig 41367 bp, 35 predicted proteins | sample TergutCu122P3_FD_187284 | JGI IMG/M metagenome (GOLD analysis project Ga0209737, IMG submission 187284) | Cubitermes ugandensis P3 segment gut microbial communities from Kakamega Forest, Kenya - Cu122 P3 (SPAdes) (version 2) | ecosystem: Host-associated > Arthropoda: Insects > Digestive system...
GAACAGGCTTAGACTCTCCGTTTACTAAAAGCGTTTTTACGCGGTAGCCCGGTTCGGTATGGAAATGGAACGTAAAATCAGAACCACAATTTACGTTAACAACGCCTGCCGGAGTAATAGCACCCCAAGGGTTGATACCGGTAAGAGGTGTAGCGGTGATGCTAAATATTTTAATATCAGTATCTACTACAACATTAGGTCTTGCGGTTACATTGGTAAGTGTGAATTGGTTGTTGGCATTCAAAGTGCGTACAATACCATTAATCCGCACAACCATATTATGGTAGCAAAAATCAGGAGTGAAAGTAAAAGTAACATCGGAGCCGTGTGGTATGCAAGTAGTTGGCGTTACCGCAACATGTTCTGCGTTTATGATTGGCACATAGCAATTTAAGGCAAATGTGGCTGTTATGGTACGATTGTTTTCAACGGGAGCGAAAGTATAATCGTATGATACAGTTGCTCCGGGATTCACAGTATATGTAATAGGAGTTCCATCTACCAAAATAGCTGTGATGTGGTATCCGGGATCGGGAGTAATAGTGTACATGGGGGTTGCACCGTGATTCACGGTAGCAGTTCCGGGGGTTACTGTTCCGTTTGTTCCCTGAGTTACGGTGATGGTGTAGGTTTTAATGATGAAAGATACCGAAATGGTATGATTAGCGGTTACATTCACAAAAGTATATTCTCCTGCTGCTACGGCCGCAGTATTATTTACGCCATTTACTAAAACTTGAGAAATTTCGTAGCCGGTGTCGGGTGTGAAAGTAAACTTTTGATCGTTACCCCAAGTAACGGGCACATTTCCTGAAGGATTAATGCTTCCGTTGCCGCCGATAACGGAAGCCACAATAGTATAAACCGGCTTATTTTCCGTAGTAAATGACCAAGTAATAGCTTCCTCAAAATAGGTTATGGCATTAGCCGGAACGTGAACTGTATATTGGGTTTCATAAGTAAAATCATCATGAGGTATTGTTAATTTATTTTCGGTTATAGTCGCCCCCGTGACCGCATTGCCGTTGATCGTAATTCCCGTTAAGTCATTTTCAATAATATTTTTCTTAAATGTAACGGAAATTTCAGCATCAAGAGCCACACCCGTAGCGCCATCGGTAGGGGTTAAAGTGTATCCGAACAAGCAAGCGCTTTTAGTTATATCCACCGGCTCAGATTCGCCACCGGCTTTACAAAGTACCTTAACACTCCATGTGTGTGTTTTATCCCGATTATAACTTACGTCTTTATAGGAAGTTCCGTCTTTTACAGTGGTAATAAGAATGTCGTCGCGGTAAACGTTATATTGGAATCCAATACCGCAATCGTTATAGTAACTGAAGAATTGTCCAACAAGTTCAGACAATGAACCTTGTGGAGCGCTAAAAAGCAATTCATCTGCAAAGTTATATACATCAAACGAGCAATTGGCATCGCTCAACATTCCCGGAATATAAGTAAGCACAACATTTCCTACAGGAATAGATACGATTTTTGTAACATTCGTACTACCAAATCCATCCACTGCACCGAAATCTATTCCATTAACAGTAATTCTGATAGATGCACCGGCCCAAACCTCTTCATGTACTCCTCTCAATACAAATTTAATATTACATATGTCGCCAAATTCTGCCGACGCGGTAGTCCCGAAACCATTGCCTTCCGGAGTAACTGCATGAACGGAAAATTGATGTATTCCGGGATGAGGAACATTTACAATCATGTCCATGTCTTGTCCCGGAGCTGCCGGAGTAATCACCTCAACTGGGCTGCCGTTGTATGTAACTGTCATATTGGTAATACTTGTTAACAGAGTTCCGCCAATGGTTTGAGTAGGATTTTTCCATGATAGCGTACCGGTCAAGGTGTTTCCATTAGGGGTAAGCGTTACGTTTGTTGGAGCTTTAGCTAAATCTGCTGTAGCTGCCGGTATGGCAAATCCTCCAATATTAGCGTTATTTGGAAGAGGACCCAAATAGGTGAGTTGGTGGGTTGCCAAATCGAATCTATACAGACGTCCGTCTGCATAAGTGGTGGCATCTGTTGCAGTAGCTGCCCAATACAAGGTATTGGTTTCGCGGTCCATGCTCATATCTTGTATAAACCATGAGAAAATTGGAGCTTCTGCCAAAACATCTATTGCTCCGGTGGTAGGATTAATTTCTATAATAAAGGTTCTCTTTGGTAAAAACTCGCTGGCCATTCCAATGAATCGTCCCTCATTGGTGATGGTGAAGCACCACATACCCATCCCTCCGGTGTTACATGTAAACGCATATTGGGCAGCTCCCGTATTCAAATCAACTTTCCAAAAATTGTTGCTGCCGCCGCCGGCATAAACGTAAGCTATCTCTTCGGTAACATGATAAGCCATACCAAGTACTTGCTCAGGAACATAATGAGGTGCAACAGTATAGCTTCCGTTAGCAGGATTGATCCTGTAAATATAATTGTCTCCGGTATTAAAAGCAATCCATTCTCCGTTCACCCAATCGCCTCCTGAGGGCAAGCCGGGTATAACATTGCTTCCAATGTTGCCGCCCGATGCAGGATTATTCAATGGTATGGTTACAGGGCGGCTATTGGGTTCAAGAGAAGTATTAATTCCGTAAGCCACTGTATTGGGGCCTCTTCCGTCTATACTTGGAATAGTAAAAGGATGAACTTGTTCATTAGCTTGGTTTCTATTAAACGAAGGTACTAAAGCCCCATGTTGGTTTCCATTCTGTTCTACGTTGCTTCTTTCGGTTATATCATTTTCCGTGATTTTTGCAATTACCGGAGTGGAAGCTTTTTTGCTCACAGGCTCATCCCAGGTTAATTGGGCATAACTGCAGTCATCGACAAATTCCACTTGCAAATTGGTAACGGGGTTGGCATCGCAGGTATTGCCGCAAGCCGGCAGAGTAGCGCTCACCGGTTCTGAGCCGGTGCCATCGTTGCATACTACAATAACCGACCATGTATGCCCTACAGAAGAATTGTAAGTATTGTCATCAAAATAGGGCAGTTTTGTTTTTCCGAGAAAAACATCGTTGCGATATACGTGATAATTGAAAGTACCGCCGCAATTGTTGCTAAAGGAAGTTATTAAATGACCTTCCGTCCAGCCGGGCACACAACCTGCACCTGGAGCAAGACATCCACCCATATAATTATCTTCCCAATCGTAAATTTTTATCCACATTTCATTAACCCATCCCATATTGTTTACTCTATTATATCTTACTTCAACATCTCCTTCCGGTAACATCAATTCAAATCGCGTCATATAAACGCCGCCGGGTGCCGGAGGCATGACAAATCCGGGGGTATAAGTACCTTGATAAATACCATCAACATAAACATGAACACCATGGCTCATTGTACTTGCACGCCAACTATCTGCGTTTAGTCCATAAAATTCAATGGCTACTTGACACAAGTCGCTTTTAGGGGCCGCCCCTTTACTGTCCGGTAGATCCCAACTCAAGTGAGCCGTCATACAGGTTGTTGCATCGTAAGTAACCGCTAAATTGCTTATGGGATTACAATCGCCGGGAATCAACTCGCCGCATGCCAACGGAGTATAACTTACCGGCTCAGATTCGCCGCCCTCATTGCAAGCCACTGTTACCGACCATGTGTGTTGTGAATCATTAAAGCTTTCGTCGGTATAGGTGTTTCCTACAAAATTTGAAACCAAAAGGTTGTCATCGCGGTAAATGTTATATCTGACAATTCCGGCGCAATTGTGTTGGTATGTGAAAAAATTACCCACCAAACCCGACAAGGTCCATCGCGGAGCATCAAAAATCAATACATTGTTATAATCATATATCCTAAATGAACCTTCGTTATTAGTATAAGCGCCCGGAGTCGTAGTATAAGTAAATTTAACTTCTCCCACAGGTAAGAGTAAAACTTTTTCTAAAGAGTAATAACCATCGGCCGAATGGGTGCCGTAACTTACTCCATTTACCGTGATGCCGATCGAACTGCCGGTCCAACTGTCATCAAATGGACCTTCCATAACAAGTTTAATGGTACAGATGATTCCTAATTCGGCAATTGTGTTTGCACTTACGCCGTTACCTTCTGCAGTAACCGCAAATACACTATATATGTATTCGTCCATAGAGGGTACGCTATTATCTTGAAAGCTCATGGTACCTCCCACAGGAGCATCGAAAAACTCAGCAATCGTTACTCCGTTTCTTTTGATTACCATTTTAGTAATATGGGTTAACGGATTACCTGCAACGGTGTGCGTTGGATTAGTCCATGAAAGATTACAAGCCAATGTGGTACCTACAGTGGTAGCCAAAAAATTGGTGGGAGCCGCCGCCACGGTTGTAGTTGCCGGTTTTGTAATACATAAAGTAGTAATTTGAGTAAAACCGTAATTGGCTATTTGCGTAAATGCTCCGGTAGTTGTATTTATAGTTCCGAACCAACAAGCGGCTCCGAGATAGTTATGGGGTGCAGCATAGAGGGTATTGGTTTGCCTGTCAAAGGCAATATCTTGTCCGTATCGTGGCATAATTCCTAATGGACCCACCGTAGTAATCTGAGCATTAACAGGATTAATTTTCACTAAAGACTCGGCGTCTATGGCAATCGCAAATAAAGCGCCGGTATTATCCATAGCCAATCCTCTTAGGAAAGAACCGGAACTTACAGAGCCTATTTGAGTTCTTGTTAAGGTAGCCATATTCAGAGAAAACAGGGTAATATTGTATGGAGCGGTGCTTCCCGAAACTTGATAATAATACCAAATTCCATTGTCGGCAACCCAGTTATAAGCCAACCCAACAGTATAAGCAGAACCGGGAATAGTTCCATAATGAATCGTATGACCATCCACATGCACCATTTGAACCAATCCGTTATTATATAATCTGTAAATATTGGTTCCGTCATAATCTTCGCCTGTGGGAAACGGGTCGGCCATATAATCTCCGATCTTTGTTCTGTTTCCATTTGCCAAATTAAGCGTGTGATAAGTGCCATATTGGGCATCCCCGGCATAAGCATCGGCATAAACGCCGGTTATATTTCCGACTATACTTCTATCCGGCTCTGTAACAAATCCATCGGGAATTGGAAGCCTGTTGGCAGAAACGCTACTACCGGTGGTTTGTTTTTCAGTTCTGCCGGTTGTAATTCCATCCACGATCTTTGCAATTATCGGTGTGGCGGATTTGCCTTTACTCGTCGGTGCTTCCCACTTTAAGTGGGCGCTCTTACAGGTTGTAATATCGTATTCAACCGATAAGTTGGTTGGAGGGTTACAGTCGCCGGTAGGCGTAGTTTGCGCAAACGCTGCGCCAATAATGAACAGCATTGCAAATAGAAAAAGAGTAAATTTTCTCATAATAATATTAATTTGGTTTATAATTTTTCAATGGTGGCAAAAGTAACAGGAATGTGTTTTAAACAATATTTATGAAAAGAGAGATCAGGGTAATTTCATGAAATTACCCTGATCTTCGCATTTTTTGAAGCATTATCATACTACTGCAATGACTTTAAGTAAAAATTAGGTGTTATCCCTGTAATTTCTTTAAAGGCTTCGCGGAAAGTTTTCGGCGACTTAAAACCTACCCGTAATGCAACAGATTCGATGGTGTATTTTGTGGCGTCAGGTTCTGAAAATAACCGTTGCGCTTCTTGTATGCGATAGCTGTTTAATAACGAACGAAAGTTCTTCTTTAATATATTGTTAATTGCTTGTGAAACATAATTTTGATTAGATTGCACCAACTCTGCAAGCTTATCAATAGAAAACTCCGTATCACAAATGATTGGAACATCTTCCATTAAAATCAAAATTCTATCTAAAAGTTCATGTTGCTTATTATCGGAAAACGCGCTTTTTTTGTTTATCGTTCGATACATTTCAGATGACTCTTTTTGAAATTCAATAATTTCAAGATTCTTTTCAAACAATATTTTATAAGCCATATTTAAGTTTCTCTTTTGCAAATAAATAATCAATAATCCAATACTCGCCAATAGCAAAACAGAAAGTGTGATAAACCAAATAATTCTTTGATAATAAATGGTACGTTCTTTCATTTGCTGTTCTACCATGAGTAGTTCTATTTGCTCATTAGTTTTAGAAATTTCGTATAAACGTTGTAATTGATTGATGTCGCCTAAAATATCCGAACTGAATATTGAATCTTTCAAAGTGGCGTATTTTTTGTAATACTCGAAAGCCATTTTTATATTTCCTTTTGACTCTTCAATTTTCGACATATTGAGATAGTTATTCGCCATTATTCCTAAAAAGTTATTTTTTTCTGCAATTGAGTTTGATAAATTAATATAAAATCGGGCTGAATCCAACAAATTGGTTTCAAAAAAAAACATACTAAGACTTGATAAATATCGGGCTTCTTTTTCTATTCGATTATGTTTTCGAGCTTCATCTAATGCTAAATGGCAATAATAAAATGCGGAATCATAGAGTGCCTGTGCTCCATAAAACGCAGCAATATTATTTAGAGTGCTAAATAAGTTATTGACATTATGTCGCTTACTGATTTGCAATGATTTGTCAAGAAAATAAAATGCGCTGTCCATTATTCTATTTTCAATTTCCAAACCTCCTAAATTGTTTAAAATAACTGCAATAGATATACTATCAGTACACAAACTCAATGCTTTTGAAGCATATAATTTTGCAATATCAAACTTTTTAAAAAGAAAGTAGATATGTCCTAAATTGTTATTTATTTTAACTTGCTCGGATGTTGCATTATATTTTTCACAGATGCGTAATGCATCAATCAAATATTTATATGCACTACGATAATCACACATATTAATATGTATAACTCCCATTTTATTAAACGCATTAATTATTCTAATTTGCTGTTCAGGATCGGTGCTTTTTGCGGAGGAGTTGGTAATTAAACTATAAGCAACCATAGCCGTATCATAACTATTTTTATGATAATAATAATCTCCTGTATCTGAGAGCTGTTGCGCGGAAAGGCGCATGAAATTTGAAATAAGTATGTTATTATTTTGAGGTGAATTTGAAAGCGGATTTTGTCCATAAACAATCGTTGAAAAAAGCAAGATTGTTATTAAAAAACTCTTTTTTAACATGGTAAGCAGTTTATTTTAAAATAATATTTTGGAGGCAAAAATAGTAATGTTTCTTGGACCACGACTTTTATAAGATTAAAACGGATGTTTTTCAAATTATTAAAGAAAGGGCACTTTTTTCAAAATGCCCTTTGTCTTGAGTTATTAAATAATAGTTCAGACAATTAACTACTTCACACATCGCCCTGCGACGTAATTCGTAATTTTTATTGTTTCACAATCTTCATCGGTACAACGGCTTTATCCGTATGGATGCGAGCCACGTAGCTTCCTGTTGGAAGTGATTGTAAATTAATAGAATTGTTATCACCTCGCATTTGCATCACGAGTCTTCCTGAGAAATCGAACACAAAAACTTGTTGAACGGTTTGCTCGGTTTTGATATACAGAACATCATTAACCGGATTTGGATAAACAGCTACTGCCGCTTTTTGTCCGTCGCTCATAGGCTCTTGGATTGAAACGACTGTTTCTATTGAATAGAAATACTTATGAATATACTCATCAATTGTAGTTGAGCCCCATTCAACATAATAAATCGTCTTAGTCTTAATCAAAGCAGGAAACCATGGATTTCCGGTCATATTATCACCATCGAGATACATATCCTGCCACATAATAATATCAGAAAGCGGAATATCCCAATCAAAATCCAATCGTCTGCCACCAATGTAAGAAGGTATCGTCATGGCTTCATCGTCCCAAGCCATTTGGTAGGTTCTATATCCGTTAATATGTTCATATTCAAAAACTCTGATAACATCCCAATCATCGGGGTCATCACCCACCAATCCGTAACGACACATGCGGTGTATAGATTTGGAAGGAAAATTGTTGGCATCGTATTCGATGCTTTCCCAAGATAATCCATATCTTGAAGGCAAACCCATTGCTTCTGCCATTCCCTCAGATATCAATTCAAACATCTTCCAGTCAATTTGTTTTCCTGCTGCATTAAATTGAAATATCTCTTCACGTCCACTCAAGTCTATCTCCGGATAATTTATATATTTATGATACAGCACGATATTTGTGTGAGTATTGGGCTCGAATTTTGGGTATCTGATACTATCTATTTGATAAATCATGTCACCGGCGCCCCACCAACCCGGACCGTGAATAATTGATTTTATTTCCACTTCCCATCTCCAATCTTCGGTGGCATGGTTAGGGTTTTCTTTCCAGACGTACGTTTCTGTATATCCACCATGTGACAATACCCAATCCGTGCCTACTAATTTTTTACATTGCGAACCGGTTCGTCTGTGATAATATTCAGGACCCGAAAACGTGAAACGTTCTTCTCTATTGTACACCATATCCCATCCGTTATCGAAGTTTCCGTTCCAATCTTGGTTTTCTTCATTCCAATAACTCCATTTGTCAAGGGTCATCAGCAAATAACCACTGCCGATGGAGAACTCTCTTATGAGCTCTACACTGCCTACGAATTTTCCGTCGGTTGGAACTCCGTTATTGGTTAACCAATAAATGTCGGTGTTTGGTTCATTATCCCATTCCCAAAGATATGTTCTCCACAAAGTTGGAACGCCTTCCATAAACCACTCATAGTTATCTTCAATTCCTTCCCATTGCTCCTGGTAGGTTACCCAACTAAAGGCCCAGCCCCAAGCAACAACATTTTTTCGTGAACCATCCGGATGATATTCGGCAGTTTGAATAACGGTAATCACCCATTCGCCGGTTGAGATAAGAGGTTGCCAAATAACTAATTTTGCGATGTTTTGATTGGCATCCCAATCATAGACATATTTTGCTTCTAATTCCCATTCTGCGGTAATCATGTCCGGTTTGTAAGCGAATACAGTATCAACAAGTCCTTGAACGTTATAATGGTAAACTTCTCTACCTCCGAACCAAGCACCATACGCGAACTCTTTATCGTGAGAATTTTTAAGTTTGCCTTTCAATGGACCTTCAGTGTGATACTCGTAGCCACGTTCGCCAACGATCATTCCTGTTGCCATATCTTTGATGGTTAACAGTGCGGGCCAATACAACCCGTCAATAATCGTGTAAGTGAGATACATGGTTTGCACTATACTTCCGTCAGGATAGATGAGTTGAAGGCTGTCCCATTTGTGATAATCTTTCGTGTCGGAAATTTTCGAAAGATTTTTCGGATCAAATTTTGGCATGATTTCGTCCATTCTTGCCGTAAGAGAAGGCGTTTTTGGTGTCTCTTCTACTTTCGCTTCGGGTTTGTTAAATTTTTGTCCGGCGTTGTTTAATTGTTTGTGTTCCGGTTTTGCGAATTTCGCATCGTAAGCATCGGTTCGGTCGAACTTTGCATCAATTGTCGGTTTTAGCGTTGGTTTGTTTTCAAGTTGCTTGAACTTCGGTTGGGTTGCAAACGCAGATACAACCACCATCATACATGTGATGAGTGTAAAAAAATTTTTCATAAAATTTTGATTTTTGATTTGTAATTATTTGGTTTAATTTAGATGAAGTGTACCTCATGTTTTTTTCATTCGGTCAGTAGTGATAAAGTAAATTTGAACTTTTAAGTTGCGAATTAATGAAATAACAACAAACGATGGTTGTATTTGCATAGGCTATTTGGTCGAATTATCGAAATTCGACCAAGAAATCACCTTAAACAGGGGTTTTCAATCCTTCGCTTGCTCTTGTAACAATTTTAAATAAAGATTGGGGCTTACGCCGGTAATCTCTTTAAAAGCGTCACGGAAAGCGCTTCGTGACTTAAAACCCACTCTAAGCGCAACTGCTTCAATGGTATATTTAGCATCATCGGGTGTTGAAAAAATTCGTTGCGCTTCCCGTATTCTATAATCATTTAAAAATGAGCGGAAGTTTTTCTTTAAAACGTTGTTAATTACTTGTGAAACATAACTATTGTTAGTTTCTGCCAATACTGCCAATTTATCAAGTGAAAATTTCGGATCGCAAATGGTGGGAATATCTTCCATAATTACTAAAATCTTGTCCAAAAGTTCTTTCTGAGCATCGCTCACAAGGGTATTTTTCTTATATTTCTCAGAATATTTTTTTGATGAAGTTTCTTTAAGATCAACAATTTCGAGGTTCTTCTCAAATAATGCCTTGTAAGCAGTATTCAATGCTCGTTTTTGGAGAAAGATAATCAATAGTACAACACTCACCAACAGTAAAACAAATAATGTAATAAATAGAATAATTCTTAGAAGATATGCGGTATGTTCTTTAATTTGCTTTTCTACAACAAGTTGTTCTATTTGTTGATCAGTTTTAGAGATCTCATACAAACGTTGTAATTGATTGATTTCACCAAATTTACTCACATTAAAGGCTGAATCTTTCAAATTAGCATACTTTTCAAAAAACTCTAAAGCATTTTTACTATGTCCTTTCGATTTTTCAATTTTTGATAAAGTAAGATAATTTGCGGATAAAGTTCTTAAAAAATTGTTCTGTTCAGCAATAGCATTCGATAAACCGATATAATATTGCGCTGAATCCGTTTTATTAATTTCAAAAAACAAAGCGCCTAAATTTGCTAACGTTCCTGCCTCATCTTCAATATTGCCATTTTTTTTTGCTTCATTTAATGATAGTTGATAATAATAAAATGCAGAATCGTAACGCTGTTTTTTTTCATAAAGCAAGGCCATATTATTCAGTATGCCGGAATGCTTATCGTTTAGTTTTTTACTAATATTCAATGACTCTTTGAGATAATAAAACGCACTATCTATTTTTCCGCTTTCCAATTCAGCAGCTCCCAAATTGTTTAATAAAATTACCATGCCTACACTATCCCGACATAGATGCAATGCATTTGAGTAATACAATTTAGCCATATCATATTTGTTGAAAGTGGAATAGATATTTCCAATATTATTATAAATTCTTAGTTTATAGGGTTCATAATTCGCCTTCTCACATAAAATCAATGCTTTAATGTATAATTCATAAGCAGTGCGATAATCACATAAATAGTAATAAATGTTCGCAGTTTTATTAAGTGCTTCTATAATTCTTTTTTGTTGTTCAATATCAGTATCTTTGACAGAAGTGTTAATAAGTAAACTATAGCAAACCAAAGCAGTATCAATACTGTTTTTATTATGATAGTAATCGGCTGTATCTAAGAGTTGCTGCGGTGAAAGGTGCTTGAAGTTAGAAATGATATCGTTATTTAGCGATGGCTCCGTAGGAAGTTTTTGCCCATAAATTGTCATTAAAAAAAACAACAAAGCAGTTAAGATACCCTCTTTTAACATGATAAATAGTTTATTGAAAAATTAATAATTTGGACTTTAAATTAACAGTTCTGACTAAGAAAACGGACAGCAAAAATAAAAAAGTATTTTTGCATTGGCTAATTTTTGTATAACAAATGACTGATTCCATCGCTCTGCAATTAAAATCACTTCCCGAAAAACCGGGCGTGTATCGTTTTTTAGATGAAAATGGTGTTATCATTTATATTGGCAAAGCTAAGGTATTGAAAAAAAGGGTTTCTTCCTATTTTACAAAAACACATGATGACTATCCCAAACTACGTATCTTGGTTCCCAAAATTAGGGATATTCAATTTACCGTAGTAGATTCCGAGTGGGAAGCGTTATTGTTGGAAAACAGCATGATAAAGCAGTTTCGACCACGCTACAATGCGATGCTGAAAGACGATAAAAGTTATCCGTGGTTAGCAGTTAGCAAAGAAGAGTTTCCGCGTTTGTACTATACACGAAACCCAAATCCAAAAAAAGAAGAGCTGTTTGGTCCTTATGCCTCATTGCGTTTTATGCACACTTTATTAAATACGCTGCTTATACTGTTTCCCATACGTATTTGTAAAGTTTTGCAAAAAAACGAACGTCCTTGTTTGCAGTATCACATTAAAAAGTGCGCGGCTCCGTGTGCGGGCTTCATCTCACCGGAAGAATACAAGGAAAATATCCAAAAAATCATTAAAATCATTAAAGGAAACCATAGTGAGGTACTGCGACAGTTGAAAGCGGAAATGATGCATTTTGCCGAGACATGGGAGTTTGAAAAAGCACAGACAATCAAGGAAAAAATTGAAACATTAGAATCCTACCGCGGAAAATCAGTGGTGGTGAATCCCGAAATATCGTACTGCGATGTGTTCTCTATAGAAGAAGGAAACAATAATGCTTTTGTAAACTTCATGCGAATTGTGGAAGGCGCTATTGTGCAGACCTGTACGTTAGAAATTCAAAACAATTTGGAAAACAGCAAAGAAGAGCTGTTACTAATGGCAATGGCGGAAATAGAAAAACGCTTTGGGCTTCTTTCACACGAAATTATCATCCCTTTTCATATAGGGCTGAATAAAGAAAAAACGAATTTTACGGTGCCGGTTCGTGGCGATAAGAAAAAATTATTGGAACTTTCACAAAAGAATGCGAAAATTTCTTTGTTAGAGAAACAAAAACGACAAGAACTGGCAGATCCGGAGCGGCACCAAACCCGAATATTGCTTGCTTTGCAAAAAGATTTAGAAATGGCTAACATTCCCAAAACAATCGAGTGTTTCGATAATTCAAATACGCAAGGCGATGAGCCTGTGGGCGCTATGGTGCATTTTAAAAACGGAAAACCCGATAAAAAAGAGTACCGCCATTTCATTATAAAAACCGTTATCGGTCCTGATGATTTTGCTTCGATGTATGAAGTGGTAAAACGCCGTTACAGTCGTTTGGTAGAAGAGAAAAAGCCACTGCCCGATTTGGTTATTATTGATGGCGGAAAAGGACAACTTAACGCGGCGCATCAGGCACTAACGGAATTAAATATTCAAGATAAAATTATGCTGATTGGTATTGCCAAACGGTTGGAAGATATTTACAAGGTAGGAGAATCGTTACCGGTGTTTATTGACAAAAAATCGGAGTCGCAAAAATTGCTGCAACGTATTCGTGATGAGGTGCATCGTTTTGGTATTACGCACCATCGCAAACGTCGTTCCAAAAAAAGCATTCACTCGGAATTAGATGATATTAAAGGGATTGGCACTGTTACCAAAGAAAAGCTATTAAAACATTTTAAAAGTGTAGCCAAAATAAAAGCGGCAACTTTTGAAGAACTTGCCGCTGTAATTGGGGATGCTAAAGCGAAATTGATTAGATAATGAGATGATTAGATGATGATTCTTTTTCAGTTCTTAAAATAACTCTAATAAATAGTACATCCCTACTCCTATGTAGGTGCCAATGGCGTACCCCACAAGCCCAATAGTGATTCCGCTGATTAATACTTTACGATTTCCCATAGCGGCTACAATCGGAGGAATAAAAGGAGGCGAACATAACATGCCTACTATGGCAACGGAATATAAATCGCCCGGGATTTTAAAAATACGACACAATATCAAATGTAAAATAATGGCGATTAATGTAATGCTTAATACAAAGAGGAATATTTGAAGCGCTTCATCTTTAAACATTACGGGATCAAATTGCGATGCCACTATTATGCTGAATATCAGAATAAAAAACATTCCTAACTCAAAAGTTCTGGGTAAAGAACGTATCTTTTTATTAAAAGAAGAAGCAATTGCTAATGTGGTAATTGTTAATATGATAACTAATTCATTCAATCCGCCGGTTATCAATAAAGAGAGCCCTGCTCCAACAATAAGGAAGCTAAGAGATAACAAAAAACCCAGCATTGTTTTAGGAAAAACTTTTTTAGTAAGCATTCCATCATAGTTTTCAATATCGGTTAAATTAGGATCTTTAGAATCGGCTTTTGTGACCACCATGGCTCCATCCTTAAAGGGCAAGAGCCAACGGAAAAGTTTATAGCCTCCCGCTGTTAAAAATATTAGAAACGGGAAAACGATGATCATTTCAGAAGTTAAGGTTATGGTAATAAGCGTTTCATCTACATTTAATCCTTGTCCTACGGCAAAAAAATTCATGGAACCTCCGTTATAAAATCCTGCCATCATAGCTGCTACTTTGGAGAAGGTAGTAATTCCGGAATCTTTAAACAAGAAAAACGAAACAAGAACTGCCACAAGAACAGCGGCGATTCCGGTAATTAAAGCGATCAATGTTTTGGGCAGCGATTTTGACCACATTTTGAAATCTGAACTAAACAGCATGAGTGGAATTGCCAAAGGCACCGTAACATTCATTAATGTTTTCTGAATATTTGATAATGTAATGGCTTCTGCTGCCGAAAGAAAATCAGTAAATGAAAACAAAAACGACAAAAATATTCCCACTGTATACGCCATAATTACAGTGCCGATATTTTTGGCAAGCTGATATTTACGGAAAGCGGTGATGATAATGAAAGGGGTAAGTACAAAAATTGAGATAATAATAGCTACTTTCATACGCAATAAAATTAGGCGCGAAATTATATTATTTAATCAATTTTTTTAACAATTGTTTCTGCCGTTCCGGTTTTTTCCAATTCCGCATACCACTCCTCACCATATCTTCTAATTAGCGGTTCTTTTAAAAATTTGTAGAGTGGCAATTTCAATGTTTCCCCTTTTTCGCATGCGGAGTGGCACACGCCCCAGCGGTGGTAATTCAGTGCCTCATAATCAGGCAATATTTTTATACGAATGGGATACAAATGGCAAGAAATCGGCTTTTGAAAGTCAATTTCTCCATTTAAAAATGCTTTTTCAATGGCGCATTTTGCAATACCGTCTTCAAAATAGACGAATGCGCAACTTTCATCGTCCAGCAACGGCGTAACGAATGCGCCTTCCATATCGTAATCAAAAGTTCCGTTTTCGTCAACTTTTTCAATTCCTTCCGGCGTCATATATTTTTTGAAGATGAGGTAATTGTCTTCCAAATCTGAGATTTCGTCGGGTTCGAGTGGCGCACCTACATCGCCTTCAACACAACACATTCCATTGCATTCACGGAGGTCGCAACAGAAATATTCATTAAAAACATCGTCGGAAACTAAAATATTTTGGATGATTTTCATAAATAAATTAAAAATGTACCACTATAATGCACCATTTTGCTTTTTCCTTGATAATAAAATGAATAATAGTAAATTCCTTCAGATAAACCTTCTATAGGAAATACATTAATGCCTTCTACAATTACACCATCTTTCTTGTAAGTATCGTAATTTTTTTTCTCATACACGTTTGCCCCATCTTCATTATAGATAAACAAATAATTGGTTCTAAATCCATTAGGGTCATCTTTGAGGATATTGGCATTCAGATTCGTTATGGCAAAAACGGAAGGGAAGAAGTCAGAGTTTGTCTTTAATGTATCAGGGAAAAACAACTCATCTTCAATGGTTATCGTTTTTGTTAGCGCTGTTTGGCAGCCGTTTTTGGTTTTCAGATGAAAAGTAGTGTGATAGTCGCCCCACGAGCTGAAAAGGTGTACCGGCGATTGAGCATTTGCATTGATTTCACCATCTCCAAATTCCCAATGCCAAGCCACGGTGGGGTCTTGTAGAAGCTCCGGATCGGTGAAATTTGTAAATTCTACCTCTCCTAAATATTCAGCAAATAGCGCATTTTCAGGCGTAAATATAAAATCAACCTGCGGCATTTTATCTATCGAAATTATGTTGTATTTAATTAACGTATCAGAACATCCGTGCGTGTTAGTAACAATCAACTCTACGTGGTAATTCCCCGATTTGGCAATGAAAACTTCGGGATTTTCTTCGGTAAAATTGAAAATAATAATTTGTTTTTCATTGAAAACGCTCCAAAAATAAGACAACGTGTCGTCCGGCGAATGTCTTGTAAGATTAAGTAATTGTGTAACAAGCGTGTCGCATCCCGATTTTTGACTCACATCAAAATCAATATGTGTTAATTCATTAAAATAAAAACAAAGGGAGTCGAAATGAGAATGGTAAGCAGAATCCATAACTTCCTCGTAGGGATAAAAAAGAGAATCCGTAGCTGCTTGTTGCGCGCTACAAATAAATGTAGATGATATAAGACTCAGAAAAAGTAAGACGTTTTTCAGCATTTTAAGATTACGAAAAATCAATTTCTATATTATTTCCCACTTTAATATCGGCTAAAGCGGCAATATTTCCTTTAAATAAAGTGATTTCGAGAAACCCCAAACGGTTGTAAACCAAAAAAACTTCCGGTTCATGTGGGTTATAATACGGATGACAACGCGTAATTTTTAATGGGCGCGCCGTTGAAATGATAGCCTCAAACTTTCTTTTGCCTGCCGCTTCAAACATCGAAACAGGGATGTTGGTAATGGCATTGCAGCACGAATCAATATAAGCAATTTTTCCTGAAATACGTTTTCGCTCCGCATTATAATCGGGCTCGGATAAGCTACTTAGCTGAAATTTTAGAGTAGGGTAGGGGATTGTATTTTCAACATAAATACCTTGAAAAACCCATGATGCCATACATGCTAATTTTTCGGTAGCGCTTAACAACATATCACCGTTATATTGGTAGGCTTCCACATTGTTTCCGGCGCCAAACATCATCGAAAAAACTCCGGTATCTTCTCCGAGAAAAAAATGCCCGTTATGCATAAGCAATACCGGTTTTGTTTCATTTGAAAAAGATAATCCCGAAAGTATAATATGTAACGTCTTCCCCGGAAAAAAAGAATAACTGTTTTTAGCAACAAAAGCTGTTTGAGAAAGATTGAACAACTCCAAATGATGCGTAATATCAATAATTTGCACATTAGGCAATACATTTAACAGCTGTCCTTTAAAAATTCCGACATAAGGATCCCGAAGTCTCCAATCGCTCAACAAAGTAATCATATCATTAAATCTTTTAAATTTTTAAACCTTAAATTATTCTATTTCTGGCATGTTCGTATCATAAAAACGCAAACAAAAGCGTAAATAATATTCGGCATCCATGTTCCTAATGCGGGTGAAAATCCGCCGTAAATAGAAAAAACCGTGGATACTTGTTGCAAAAAAACAAACGTAAAAGCCAAAGCGATACCGAAGAAAAGATGAACCCCTACGCCTCGTCGATTTTTTCGGGAGGCAACACTTAACCCTAATAATGTCATAATAATAACTCCCATCGAATTTGCAATTCTTTTATGTGCTTCAATGATGTAAAATTTGGACATTCCGCCGCCTTTTTCCTTATCTTCACGTATATATGTCATAATCTCTCCAAAGGTCATTGCTTCGCAAGCTTTTTCGTCTTGCGATAAATCTAATGGGGTAATGTTGAAAATTGTATCTAAAGAGGTTCCGAAATATAGCTGTTCGCCCGCATGCGAAGTGATCCGTTTCGTATAATTGGATAACTTCCATATTTTCAGACTGTCATCATATCTAATTTCTTGTGCGGTTAATCTGTATCTAACAAAATGCTCATCCAATTCATTATAAGAAAACATGTGTCCTTTTTGCTCGCTTATACTCCAGCGATCCACGTAAATATAGCTATCTGAGGAGTTTCGAATGTGAAAATTGGTAGTTGTTTTTGCCCAACGCGACATTTGTTGGCTTTTAAAAGTCTGTAAATTAAAATTAGCTTTCGGCACCACTACGTTCGACATAAAAATAGCAAACAACGCAATGCAAAGTGCGCCGGCTAAATAGGGCACCAACATGCGGTAAAAATTTACTCCACCACTTAAAATGGCGACAATTTCGTTGTTAGAAGAAAGTTTGGAAGTAAACCAAATGGTACTAATAAAAGTAAAAAGAGGAATAAAGAGGTTAAAAAAATGGGGAATAAAATTCACATAGTAAATAAAAACCACATCCTTCCACGGAACCTTATGATCCATAAAACGAGATACGTTTTCCGAAAAATCGAACACCACAATAATCGCCATTAGGAGCGTCAGCGCATAGAAAAATGCGCTCAAAAATTTCACAAAAATATAACGGTCTATAATTTTCACAACTAAATAACGTAAATGCTTGCAAAAATATTAGAAAATCCTATCTTTGCACTTTATTTTAAAAAAATGGACGAAAAAAATAAACCCTCAAGGCATTCCGAGCGAAGCGCCAAATCAGTAAAAGTTGCCGTTTTTTGTATCTTGGCTATTGTCATACTTTATTTTGGAGCCAATTTCTTAAAAGGAATTGATACATTCAGTAAAAAAGAGTATTATTATTCTGTGTTTGAGAACAGCGGCGGGCTTCATGCCGGCGCGGTTGTGTATCTGCAAGGTTATCCGATAGGAAAGGTAACAAGGGTGAAGCTCATTAGCCATGCTCCTGTGCAAATTTTGGCAGAATACTTAATCAATGAAAATCTTTTAATACCGAAAGATTCGCGCTTTGAAGTCATGTCGAAAGATATGTTGGGTGGGGTTGTGGTGCGCTTGGAGTTAGGGGATGCTGCGCAATTTGCAAAGCCCGGCGATACACTTGCTTGTGGCGTTGTTCCGCAATTTATGGAAGCATTAGAACCAATGAAAGACCAAATAGTTAATATCTTAGCCTCAATAGATACCATTTCTGTGTCGTTTAAAGATATATTATTACACCAAAACGGTGCTGAAAAACTTGCACAAACATTACATAATATCGAATCTACAACTGCTTCATTAGACCAAATAATTGCGGGAAACAAAGCTAATTTTGGAAAAATTGTAACGGAAATTTCAAAATTTTCGGAAACACTTACGGAGATTTCTCCCGAATTGAAGCGTATTATTGCCAATTTTGACCAAATTTCAGACTCTATTGCAAAAGCCAATGTAGCAGAAGTGATTGTGAATACCAACAACACCATTCTTCAAGTGGAAGAAGTGGTTAAAAAAATGCACACAGGAGATGGAAATATAGCTAAGTTATTGAATGAGGATGAATTATATGAAAGACTCGGAAATACACTGCAAAGTTTGGATGACTTGTTAATTGATATTAAGCAAAATCCGAAAAAGTATATCAATGTTACCATTTTTGGCGGAAAAAAAAATAAACAGTAATAAACCTTAATCCATATCGTTAAAACCAGAAAAATTTACTATGGGAAGAGCATTTGAATTTAGAAAAGAACGCAAATTTAAACGTTGGGGCAACATGGCAAAAGTGTTTACCCGGCTTGGACGCGAAATTACTATGGCTGCTAAAACCGGCGGTCCCGACCCACACACAAACTCGAAATTAAGACTCTTAATCCACAATGCGCGTGCAGAGAATATGCCGAAAGAAAACGTGGAGCGCGCAATAAAAAGAGCATCCGAAAAAGATACTACTGATTATAAAGAAGTAATATTTGAAGGCTATGCGCCTCACGGTGTGGCTATTGTAATTGAAGCAGCTACGGATAACAATCAACGCACAGTAGCAAATATTCGCAGTTATTTTAATAAATACAACGGAACGCTGGGAACGCAAGGTATGCTCGATTTTATTTTCGACAGAAAATGCCGCTTTACCATAGCTAAAAAAGAGGGCATTGATTTGGAAGAATTAGAATTGGAATTGATTGATTTTGACGCTGATGAGATCTTTGAAGAAGATGATACGATCTTGATTTATGCCAATTTCCAAAGCTTTGGACCATTACAAAAATATTTGGAAGAAAACGGATTTGAAATCAAAGAATTTAAACTCGAAAGAATTCCAAACGATATGAAAACTCTTCCCGATGACCAAAAAGCAGAAGTAGAAAAGTTGCTTGAGCGCATCGAAGAAGATGATGATGTTACGAGTGTTTACCATAATATGATGTAATTATGTACTACTACAAATTTAAAGTTTCATTCGACGAAGTAGAAGACTTTGAACGCAATATAGAAATTTTGGCTTCCGACAACTTTGAGTCGTTCCATCAAATTCTTTATGAATCTATTGGGTTAACAGGGCATGAGTTAGCTTCTTTTTCGATTTGTGATTCCAAATGGAATAAAAAACAAGAAATTACGCTCATTGATATGCAGGATGACAGAGAGTTAGAAACTCCAACTTATGATGAGGAAGAAGAGTACTCTACCTCATCAAATATTCCGAAGTATATTATGAAAGATGCGGTTTTGAAAGATTTTATCACCGACCCGCATCAGCATATCATGTATGAATACGATTTTATTCGTCCCAAAGTATTTTACTTAGAATTACTTAAAACATTACCGGTAAAAGAAAACGCGGATTACCCGCGTTGTGTTCTTTCAAAAGGTGTGCTGCCCAAGCCCGATGAACATCCTGCATCTGATCCCGAAAACGATTTTCTAAACGATTTTTTAGATGAAGCAGACGAAGATGCTTTTGATGACGATTTTACTGGTGATCAAACTTGGGACGATTCGCAATCAGAATTTGATTCATTTTAATCCCTCTATGAATTAAAACAGTTTCCTGAAGTAAATACAATGCCCAAAAAGCAATTGCAGTAATTACAACACCAAGGTGTGAGAATTTGTAGTGCATAGGACCTTCATTGAAGAATGTGGCATTAATAATGTATGACATTACCACTACAGCCATTATGAGCAAACCCCACCACATACCCAAGTTAAAATCAGCATTAGAATCAACATCTTTTTGAATAATATTTTTATCTAAAAGAATGTAATTGGTTTCGTTATATATTTCGGCATATACCATATAAGGTTTTATAAAATTGTAACCCGGAATCAACCAACCTAAATAAGCCCAGTAAGGCGAAGTGCTTTTTGCCATCCAAGGCGAAGTGATGTGAAGGTTAAGGAGATTTTTATAATTCCATGCAGCGAAAAATAGAACTTTAGCTACGAATAACAAAATTGTTATCCACAAAGTAATCATGAAGGTTTTTTTCGCAGAATTAACCAGATTCATTAAATCATAGTGTGGAATCTTAACAGCTTCAAAAAACATCAATTGCGTATTAATGGCTTCATCTATTCTTTTCAATTCAGCTTCTTTTTCCGCTAAAGTGTGTGTAGTTCTTTCTATTTCTTCTTGTTGTTCTTTAGCTTTCTTTTTGTCGGCAGAGGCTGGTTGTTGCTTCAGGGTATCTAGTTTATGTGCGTAATAATCCACTTCAGCTTGCGCTTGGCGTCTGGGTCTTTCCGTATCACTCAATTCCCGCGCGGCATTTTCGTATCCGGGTGTTTCTTGCACCAACTTAATGTTTACCTTGTCGAAGTTCATCAAGCATACCATAGAAACAATAAACATGCCTAAGATAAGCGCGTTAAATAACATGGCAAGTTTGCCGAGAGAAGCATTGTTTGTAATTTTTTTCATATTTATCTTTTTTATTTTTTGATATTTTTTTGGGGAGCAAAAGTAGAAAAATAATTCACATTTCTACAAACATTTGTTTAAAATTTCTTCGGTAACGTTTCCATCTACGTTGCCACATTCGCCCAGGCGGGTGCCGCGGTTTAAAAATCTATTCTTGATGGCGGCAATGGTTTCATTGCCGATATTCAACTCATTTAGTCTGGTTGCCAATCCGATAGAGCGGAAGAATTGCTCAGTGGTATCAATGGTTTTATCTATGCGTTGCTCGTCTGTTCCGTCATTAATATTAAATATACGACTACCATATTGTAGTAATTTTGCCTTTTTTTGTTCGCGCAACACTTTCATGGTGCCCAACATTACAATTACTAAGGTCTGTCCGTGTGTAGTGCCGTGTAACGCTGTAATTTCGTGTCCGATAAGGTGTGTTGTCCAATCTTGGCTTACGCCCATAGCGATAAAACCGTTCAACGCCATGGTAGCACAAAGCATAAATTCCGACATCGCATCATAGTCGGTTTTATTGGCTTTGATTTTGGGCGCCAGTTCGATTAAAGTTTGCAGAATGCCTTCCGACCAGCGATCCATAAGGGGAGATTCGTCGGGCACAGTAAGATATTGCTCCAATACATGAATAAAAGTATCGGCAATGCCGCTGGCAATTTGAAAATCCGGTAAGGAGAAAGTTACGGTAGGATCTAAAATTGAAAATTGCGGATAGGAAGAGAAAAATGCGAATTTTTCTTGCTTTTCCGTGTTAGAAATCACGGCGCCGCTGTTCATCTCCGAACCGGTTGCAGGTAGAGTAAGCACGGAAGCAAATGGAATCATTTTTCCTATTTTGGAAGGATTTAGCACAAGCTCCCAAGCATCGCCGGCGTAAGGAATTGCCGAAGCGACTAATTTTGTACCGTCAATTACCGAGCCGCCGCCTACTGCAAGAATGTAGGTAATCTTTTCCTGTTTACCCAGTGCAATAGCTTTGCGCAAGGTTTCCACCGTGGGGTTGGGTTCAATGCCCCAAAACTCTACATAATCGAATCCTTTCAGCGCTTGGCAAACTTGCTCGTAAACACCGTTTTGCTTCACGCTGCCGCCACCGTAAGTAATTAATATTTTCTCATTTTTGGGCAATTCTGTTGCCAATTGCGCAATCATACCTCTTCCAAAAATTAATTTGGTAGGATTTTGAAATTCGAAATTATTTTTCATTGCATTAAATTTAATTGGATTGATGTTTTAAGTGGCAAAAATATTCTTTTGGGAATATTCTCTTATTATTGATTCATTTTTTTTGCTAAATCCTACTAAAAAGATTTCGCCGTCACATATCACATACTACTCATCGCAAAAAAACACTTTCTTTGCATCTTTAAGATTCAGATCATCATGAAAAAAATTGCAATCTTCGCATCCGGCGCCGGCACAAACCTCCAAGCTATTATTGATGCCATTGAAAACGGTAGCCTAACTGCCGAAATTGCAGCTTTGGTTACCGATAAACCCGATTGTTTTGCCGTAGAGCGTGCACGTTGCCACAATATTCCCGTTTTCTCATTTATACCTAAAAATTACGCTTCAAAAGAAGAATATGAAAAAGAAATCGCCTTTTTTCTTATCGAAAAAAGCGTATCACTTATTGTATTAGCAGGTTATATGCGCTTAATTGGAGAAGTATTACTATCGGCATTTCATAATCGTATTATTAATATTCATCCTGCCTTGCTGCCTGCATTTCCGGGAAAAAACGGCATCCAACAAGCATACGACTACGGCGTAAAAATATTTGGAGTAACCGTACATTATGTTGACTCCGGCATAGATACGGGAAAAATTATTGCACAAGAATGTATTAAAGCAGAAGGAAACGAAACATTACATGAAATAGAGGAAAAAATACATGTGATTGAACATCAGTTGTATCCAAGGGTTATAAAGGAGATTTTGTAATAATGTAACAGCTCTCCGAAGTTTTCAGTGGGATGATATCTGCAGTAGAGTTGTTTTTCTCTTAATGTTTTCCTCCAAATTTGTAACGAACACCAATAGCAGCTGCTTCGTACAAATATGCCGCAGAATAAGTGCCATTAAAATCAGCACCAATAAGTGGACGCCAATCTATAGAAAGTTGTAACGGAAATTTGAAGTTATACTCCACTCCAATCATACCGGCAACACCGGCAAACCCAATACCAGAAGCAACAGCATTATGCCAATTTATACCATCAAGTGAAGTCTTACCGTACCACCAGCGATAGCCGCCCCCTCCACCAACTCCGGCATACCAACTCCATGAGCCGGAGCCATTCCAAGAATTAATAGGAAATATCCAGTTATAGGTTGCCGTACCTTGTATTCCCGAAAAACTAATAAAGTCTACATCTGCCTGAAGCATGCCTTTTTCACCAAATCCATGCTGATAAGAAGCTCCAACGCCCCAACCTAAGCGCCCTCCAATGGCTCTTGGTTGTGCTACAGCAACTACATAGGTTGCTATCATAATAACAATTAGTAATGCTAATTTTTTCATATTTCTTATTTTTTAATATTTATAAAGCAACTATTAAAGAGCTAAAATTATAAAGATTATGGATTTTTTCTTCTCATAATTCAATAATATTTAATGTGAAAATATAAGCAGGTTTTATTTACCTGCTTATATCAGAAGTGGCTGTTTAGTTAATTAATAAGTTCTCCTGTTTTTACATTAAACTTAAAATCTACACCCCTGTGACGACATATTATATAGCTTTCATCAGGATTGCAACGATTTTTGCTGGACCAATTTAAAAGATAAGATTGAAAATCTCCTCTAAAAAAAGTCTTAAGATTAAAAGTAGAAGCCGAAGTCATGGTTAATTTCTCACAACCGGATTCATAATCTTTATAATGTTGTGTTCCGATAGATACTTTACCAAACGACCCATGATCTTTTACCCATTTATTTTTTTTCGCTTTCCATTTATAATTCTTCATAGAAAATGTAGTAGATGCAAAAGCATTATTAAACTTATATGACCATTTAAATTTGTAATCATCACCATGATTCCACCAACCTGAGTTTTTGAAATCCCTTTCATAGCACCCTTCATCATCAGGAGTAATAAGAATCACCGGAGGATAAATAATAGGTATCCACCACCGGAGGATAGTTGTTGGGTTTAAGCGGCTCACGTGTCATTAATTCTGAAGTTGGTGTATTTCTAATTACATCAATAAACTCAAGTTCTGAAATAGGTATGAGTATTTCATAGCCCCCAGGACGTAGTTGGCAAATAGTATCTCCAATACAAAACTCATGAAATAATGAGAGAAGTGTTTGTTCTATAGGGCAATCTGTAATTTCGTCTGAAGGAGAGTCGCCTCTAGCGCCTCCTTGAAGCCACGTTTCTTCTTTGCAAGTCATCACTTCAAGGAGAGTATATTTTGTCTTTTTATACTTTTGTTCAAATTGAACTAATGGCCACTGGGCATCAAATCTGAGATTTTCAATAGTTTCATCTAACTCGTCTTCGTTTCCCGTGGCATATGTTTGAAGAAAAAGGTTGCTCCATGCCTCACACTGTTCCAAAAGCAATTCATACACGTTCTTATAATGCTCCTCATTTTCAAATTTCAGAATATCTCCATTAATAAGAGTAATATTTCCAAAATTAGGAATTGGAAGCTGTCGGTAAAGATTTTGTAATTCTTGTGCCATTGTAGATCTTGAAGATTTTTCGACATTTATATCCGATGCTATTATACTGTCTTTTATACTGTCTTCTTTTTTACAACTTGCAAAAGCAAATATAGCTGTTATTATAGTTAAAAAAAATAGATTTCTCATATATTTTTAAATTTAAGAAATTAATGCTAAGGTATTATCCTTTCACGCAGTCCACATTTTACACCTCTGTAAAACGTTTATTCGGTATGTTTATTTTTTTGTACTTTCGCACATTCAAAATACAGTTGTGCCATAAATGCCATACGAACAGTTATGTGCGTTAATCACATCCTGAGGTGCGGGTTTGCAGGGACAGTATTTTTACTTTGATAGAGAACGATACTTCCCTGCGGGGCACCTTGGTCGTTGCCGGCGTGGTCGGAGCACGCAACACGCCGGCTTAGTGTTCTCGAAATTGTACTTTTTCAAAAAAACAAATATCAATTATCATACGATTTATAAACTAACCTAATTACCTAATATTTTATGCAAATTGAATACAACAATCTCTACATCCACTTCGTGTTCACAACATTTAATAGAACTAAAATCATCCTTGAAAAACATCGTGAACGTATTGAAAAATACATTACCGGAATTGTTAATAATAAAGGATGTCATTTGTATCGCATCTATGCTAATCCTGAACATATCCATTTTCTCGTTTCTCTTAATCCCAAAATTGATACTGAAAGTTTAGCAACCATTGTTGCAGACAGTTCAGAAAGGTTTATTAATGAAAATAAATTATGTGCCGGTTTTTTTAATTGGCAGCAGTCTTGCTCTGCATTTTCAGTGTCCAAAGGAGATGTAGAAAAAGTTTGTAAATATATTATGAATCAAAAAGAACATCATCAATCTGTTGGCTATGAACAAGAATATGAACATTTTCTAAAATTTTACCAACAGACAATTCAGATAAAAAAATTAGGTAATCAGGTTAGTTTATAAATCGTATTTTGTTGCGCTACTAAGGTGTTTTTTTGTTTGATTAGGTGAAAATTAGGTTTTTTATTCCGCTGCAAAGATACACCGGAACACCCAATTTTACAGAACGAGAAATATTAAAACAATGATTATCAGAAAATTCTAATTTTTAGCCAAAAAAAACGCACAAAACAGGAAAACATATATCAATTATCATACGATTTTTAAGATTTTTCCGCAAAAGTATAATTTTTGGATAACAAATATTAAAAGCAACTTTTGGAAATAATGAATTAGAGATTTTGAAATCAATACCCACTGAAGTAAAATAACCTCAAGAACATTCTTCGGATCTATTCCTCCATCAAAAAAGCCAAATACTCCTCCGATAACTGCAAATTATCGGTTACAGCATCATTTTCTAAGCGTATGGGAATAGGAAATTGCAGATTTTGATTCGGAATTTGTTGCATGGGAGCTAAAAGATTTGCTTTTCTTTTTCGTGCCAATTGGTTGGCTTTTACCTCATATTTGCAATAAAAATCTCTTAAAAAAGCAACAATTTTTGCTTCAGCTGCAGTTTGTTGTCCCTCTAATAAATAAGAAATATCTGTTGCTTTAAAAGAAGATATATTTTCCAAAAACTGCAAAAACATGTCATTTTCAATGTTCTTTTTTGCAAATAGCAACAAAAAATAATCCATATCTGCAAATGCTGAATCAAAACAACGTAATCCTTGGTTGTTAAATAGATACAACCATTCATCAAATAAAAAACCTGTTTGGAAAGTTAGTTTTTTTTCTGTTTTTGAAACAAGACGTTCCTCCGGATTGATTAACATTTTATTTTCTAAAAGCAAACAATGGATAGGCTCTTTTTGAAAGTATTCTGCATAAAAAACAGCAAAACGGGCAGATATTTGATTCGATGTATATTCAAAATCGGGCAATATGGTAAATGTTGTGCGTTCGGCTTGTCCTAACTTATTCGCAAAAGGAAAAATAGAAAGCCCTGATTGCAAGGCAAATATTCTATATGTATTATAAGTGCCGAAAAAATCATGAATATTTAACGAAGGATTTTTTTGCTTTTTAGCCATTTTCAGTGTTTTTTTGTAACTGTTCCCATGCTTTCTCGGCAGCGTGTTGATCGGCTTTTTTTACCGTAAAATCTTCTGCCTCAGCAATGCAATTGTTATTCAAATAACACTGCGAAATAAATAATTTTCTTCCTTTAGGATTACCCGCTACACGATTTTCGAATCGAATTTTGTGATTATTTTTTTGCGCCCAATTTAAAATCTTACTTTTATAATTATGCTCTTCTTGTAACACGGAATCTAAATCCATAAATGTAAGAAGTAACTTATTGATAATAATATCTTTGGTTTTTTCATACCCTTTATCCAAGTAGAGTGCGCCGATGAGCGCTTCAAAAGCATCTCCGTGAATAGATTTTGGCTGAGTGTGTGGCTCTACGACTACAAAATTTGCAAGTCTCATTTTTCGCGACAATTTGTTCAAGTGGTCGCGGCATACGATTTTGGAACGCATTTCTGTTAAGGGGCCTTCTGGATGAAGCGGAAATTTCTTAAACAAATAATCTGCAATAACGGCGTTTAAAATGGCATCACCCAAATATTCCAACCGTTCATTATTAATTGCATTGCAAATTGCATCTTTTGAAGACGCCGAGCTATGAATGAATGCCATTTTGTAAAAATCCAAATTCCGAGGTCTAAATCCCAAAACATTTTTTAAAAATTTTGCAATTTCTTTCTCGGAAGTGTTCTTTTTTACAAAAATATTCAAAACCAGTCAGGTTAATCAAACTTCGAAAAAACAAGCGATGCATTATGTCCTCCAAAGCCGAATGAATTGGAGATAGCCGCATTAAAATGTTGTTCTATGGCATGGTTGGGAACAAAGTTAAAATCAGGAATTTCCGGATCTTTTTCTTTCAGGTTGATGGTAGGCGGCACTTTTCCGGTACTAAGGGCAAGGATGGTAGCAATGGCTTCGACTGCTCCCGCTGCGCCGAGCATGTGTCCGGTCATGGATTTGGTAGCGTTGATAGAGAGGTTATAAGCATGTGTCCCAAAAAGATCCTGAATAGCAATACATTCCGAAAGGTCGCCGAGTGGAGTCGAGGTGCCATGCGTGTTAATATGTCCAATATCCGTAATATTTAATTTTGCATCATCAATTGCTATTTTCATTGCCGATTTTGCTGCTTCACCTTCCGGATGTGGTGCGGTAATGTGATGTGTATCTGTTACCAAGCCTACTCCTGCAAGTTCTGCATAAATTTTGGCGCCGCGCGCTTTGGCATGTTCGTAATCTTCAAGCACTAAAGTGCCTGAACCTTCGCCCATCACAAACCCATCACGTGTAACATCAAAAGGACGAGACGCGGTTTTAAACTCATCGTTGCGTGTAGAAAGTGCATTCATGGCATTAAATCCACCAATAGCCAATTGATTAATGCAGGCTTCTGCTCCGCCCGAAATCACAATATCTACTTTCCCTAGTTGTATGGCATGGTAGGCATCAACTAAAGCATTTGCAGAAGAGGCACATGCAGAAGTGACTACACAATTTGTACCTGAAAACCCGTAATGCAATGCAATATTGCCGGAAATCATATCGCCCAAAGAGCGGGTAAGTAAAAAAGGACTGAACTTGGGAATCCCGCCATTTTCATAAAGCATATTTAAGGCTTCAAGAATTGAACCTATTCCGCCGATAGCTGTTCCTAAAATTACGCCTACACGTTGCTTGTTAAGTTTTTCTATTTCCAAACCACTGTCTTTAATCGCTTCAAGTGCAGTGATAAAAGCATACTGCCCGCATCTGTCCATAGAGCGCGCAACTTTTCTATCTATCAAATTGCCCGGATCGAAGTTTTTTACCTCACAAGCAAATTTTGTTTTGTAATTTTCCGTATCGAAATAAGTAATTGGATTTGCTCCACTTACTCCTTTTAATAAGTTGTTCCAATACTCAGGAACCGTATTACCAATAGGAGTAAGTGCGCCTAATCCGGTAATAACAACTTTTTTAACTTTCATTAAAAAAGAGTGTTAAAATTAAATTTTTGATTTGATGTACTCAATAGCGTCTCCTACGGTTGAGATTTTTTCAGCTTGATCATCAGGAATAGAGATTCCGAACTCTTTTTCAAATTCCATGATTAACTCAACGGTGTCAAGAGAGTCTGCACCTAAATCGTTGGTAAAGCTTTTCTCTGGAGTTACATCAGCAGGGTTAACACTAAGTTTTTCTGCGATAATTCCCTGAACTCGTTCAATAATTTCTGCCATAAAATTTCTTTTTTGAATTAGGCGGCAAAAATATACAATTTCTATATGAAACCCGTGAAAATAAAAAAAATCAGCGCTAAATTTTGTTATAGCGCTGATTTACAGTCAAATATTTTTTAACGTTCGTTAACATTTTAGAATTTGTAACGAATGCCTAAACCGATCGCACTTGAGTAGAAGCCGGGTGTAAAGAACCATGCACCATGTTTGTCAAAAGCAGGACCGATAAGCGGACGCCAATCTAAAGAAAGTTGCAAGGGAAACTTGAAGTTATATTCCACTCCAATCATACCGGCAGCACCGGCAAACCCATAGCCTCCCCAGCCTCTCCATCCCCAAACGTAACCAAGTCCGCCGCCAACTCCAGCGTACCAGTTCCAAGAACCGGGACCAGTCCAAGAATTAATAGGAAATATCCAATTGTAGGTTACCGTACCTTGAATTCCCCAGCCATAAGATAGAAAATCCAAATCTGCTTGAAGCATGTTTTTCTCACCAAATCCGTGTTGATAAGAAGCTCCGATACCATAAGCTAAACGTCCTCCGATAGCTCTCGGTTGTGCCATTGCCACTGTGCAAGCTGCTATTAAGATAATAGCAAATAATACTAATCTTTTCATAATTAAAAATTTTGGTTAAACAATAAATTAGAATTAGACGGCAAAAATATCATATTTTATTAACCCTGCATGGAAAATGTTGTATTTTTCATATTTTTTTTTCAATAAAAATTCTACTTTTGCCGCTGTAGTTCCAAACTCTACATTATAATAATTTTAAATGACGTACGACCAAATTATTGCACAACTCCAAAAAAAACAGTTTGCTCCTATCTATTTTTTAATGGGCGACGAACCGTTTTATATTGATGAAATATCGAATTTTATTGAAGAAAACGCAATGCAAGAAGAGCAGCGCGACTTTAATCAGGTTTTGGTGTACGGCAAAGAAACCGATGCCGATGAGGTAATCGCTTTGGCGAAAGAATTTCCGTTTGGTACGGAAAAACGTGTAGTAATTGTAAAGGAAGCCAAAGAGTTGAAAAATGTTGAACGATTGGTTAAATATGCGGAAAATCCTGCGCAAACCACTATTGTAGTAGTTTGTTATAAGTATGCCACGCTAAGAGCCACGCAATTGAAAGCTGCTGAGAAAAACAGTGTGATTTTTCGTTCCGAAAAAATGAAGGACTATAATTTGTCTAAGTGGATTTTAAGTCATGTGGACAAATACCAATTTAAAATGCAACCTGCCGTAGCTGAGCTGTTAGCAGAGAATATCGGCGTAGATTTGTCGCGTATTGATAACGAGTTAAAAAAACTCACCATTTTTCTTCCGCCAAACAGTGAAATTACTGCCGATATTATTGAAAAGCATATTGGAATAAGTAAAGAGTATAATGTGTTTGAGCTTAAAGATGCGTTGGCGGCACGAAAAATTGACAAAGCGTATAAGATTGTTCATTATCTCTGCCAAAATATTAAACAGACGCCTAATGTTCAAACTGTTAATGCATTATCTTCATTTTACTTACAATTGTTAGCTTATAATTTGTCGGATAAATCCATAGAAGCCAAAGCCAAAGTTTTTGGAAGCAATGCTTTTATCCAGAAAATTAATGTGGGACATGCACAGAACCATTCTGTGTTGGAACTTCAAAAAATTATCGGCATTTTGCGTGAGTATGATGCCAAAACGAAGGGAGTGGAGAGCAATTTGCCCGATGAAGAGCTTTTGAAGGAATTGGTTTATAAGATTACGCATTAAAGTTAAAATAATTTTCTATGAGATTCCTCATTCCGAACGTAGTGAGGAATCTCATGCAAAGAGAGATATTTTTTGTATTTTCGCAAACATTTTTGCGAACCTCATGTGAATATTCGCATAGTTGCATGTTCAAAAACTAATCATTAGGATACTAGCACATTAAATATATGAAAAAACAAAATCCACGACAGAATTTTGAAGAAACAAAAGGCGCCATCGGCTATGTTTCTCGTAAAGAAGCTACTCAAAAAGATTATGATAGAATCGGTTTTATGTCAGGGTTGGAAGTACACCAACAATTATTGACGAAAAGGAAGCTGTTTTGTCGTTGCCCCGCCGGTATTTATCAAAAACCGAACGAGTTTGATGCGGAATTGATACGCCACATGCGCCCAACGCTTTCTGAATTAGGTGAATATGACGGCACCGCGTTGATGGAATTTCGTACGCAAAAGGAAATTATATACCGTATTTCACATCCTACGGCTTGCACGTATGATGTGGACGACACACCACCGTTTCCTATTGACAGGGAAGCGTTAGATATTGCGCTGGAAATCGCTTTGGCTTCAGGAATGAATATTGTAGGCGAAGTGCACATTACACGCAAGCAATATTTGGATGGTTCTATTCCTACCGGATTTCAACGTACTGCTATTGTGGGTATTGGTGGAGAAATTCCGTTGAAAAATAAAACTGTGCGATTAATTCAAATGAGCGTGGAGGAGGATTCCTGCCGCGAGGTTTCCGATATTGGGCACCAACGCGTTTACCGCACCGACCGCTTAGGCATGCCCCTCATTGAAACGGTTACTTATCCCGACATGAAAAATCCGGATGAGGTGAGAGAAGCGTGCGACTATATTCGCTTTTTGAACCGTAGCACCGGAAAAGTGCGCACGGGCATCGGTGCGGGGCGTGAGGATGTAAACGTGAGCTGTGCCGGCGGAACCCGCGTGGAAATTAAAGGCGTTGCTCGTACCAAATGGATTCCCGAACTTACGCACGTGGAAGCATTCCGCCAATGGGCGTTGCTTGCCATTCGTGAAGAGTTGAAAAAACGCATTGCAAAAGAAAATTGGAAAATGCAAGCGATAGAATTGAATCCCAAAGATTTTCATTTTTACTATGTTCCTATACAAGAAGCCGTTGAGAGAAAAGAAAAACTGTACGCGGTAAATTTACCTAAATTTGGCGGCTTGCTCTCTCATTTTACACAACCCGGCAAACCGTTTTACGATGAGTTTACTAACCGTTTGAAAGTAATTGCCTGCATCGAAAAACCAAATATGGCAACGAGTGAAGATATTGATGATGTGATTAGTAACAATGTTTTCGAAAAACTTCAAGAGCTTTTTAAAGCCGGAGAAGAGGATGCACAAATTATTTTCTGGTCGCCGAAAGCCGATGTAAAAACAGCATTGGAAACCATTGAAGAACGCGCACTTATGGCTTTTGACGGAGTACCGAACGAAACCCGCAAATCGTTTGTGGATGGCACTACCATTTTTGAGCGCGTGCTCCCGGGTGCAGACCGCATGTATCCCGATACCGATTCGGCGCCCATTCCAATCCCGTCTTCACACATCGAAGAACTTCGCAAAAATATTCCCGATGAAGAAGTGGTGGTACGTTATGCGCAACTGCTAAAATGGGGAGTGCCGGAAGATTGTTACAATTACATTTTTACGCATAATTATTTTCCGCTTATTAAGAAAATAACGGAAGAATTAAAACTAAATCCCAAGTTTATTGGCGTCTTCTTTGGACAAAAACTCAAACATTTGCACGGACAACATCAAAAAATCACGTTCAATTTACAACGTATTTATGATTTATTCGCTTTCTTACAACAAGAAAAAATAGATTTTTCTATTGCTTCTAAAATGCTGAATCAAATGTTTTTACATCCAAAAATGGATTTCGATTCAATACTTATGGGTCTAAAATTCAGAAAAATGGGATTTCAAGAAATAGAAGAGCGCATTCCTCTATTAAATGAAAAATTTGCACCCCGCAGAAAAAATACAGATGCCCAAGATAAAGTGAATGCCGTAATGGGGCAATTGCGTTACATCAGCGAAGGAAATGTTAACTTAACAGAATTGGCTAAAAAAATATAGCCCTATGGCTTTACAAGAAACATTTGAAGAGCAAGGAAATTGGTTATTTAAAAGGAGAAGTTATTTTCCTATTATCATACTCACAGTTGGGATTTTATGGTATATTTTTTTATTACACAATCACGAGGTTTCAGTTCACAAGTGGTGGGTAAATCTTCTCTTTTTATGCGTTGGTTTTCTGGGTCTGGGTATTAGAATTTTCACCATAGGATTTACACCCGCGGGCACAAGCGGCAGAAATACCGACAAGGGGCAAGTAGCTGAACAATTGAACACTTCGGGAATATATGCAATGGTGAGGCATCCGCTATATTTAGGAAACTTTTTTATGTGGCTTGCGCCGGTACTCATCATATCGGATATGTGGTTTATCCTATTTTTCTGCGCATTTTATTGGATTTATTATGAAAGGATTATGTTTGCCGAAGAGCAGTTTCTAAGGAAAAAATTTGGGCAAACATACTTGGATTGGGCAAACAAAACGCCTGCTTTTTTTCCGAAATTTTCGCAATATAAAAAGGCAAATTTGAACTTTTCTTTAAAAAATGTTTTGAAACGCGAGTACAGTGGGTTTTTCGGGATGATCTTTATAATGACCATGCTAAGAATGATCGGATTTGCAGTAACGACCGAACAATTCTATCTTGATAAACCCTGGATTATTATATTTTCAGTGGCATTTGTTATCTTTGCTTTATTAAAGATGTTGAAAAAATTTACGAAGGTTTTGAATGTGGAAGGTAGGTAAATTTATCTCCATTCCCAACTCTCCACCATAGTCAAAGCATCCCGTTTCAAATAGTTGATAATGGGTGCTAGTGAATCGTTGTTTGGCGTAAAATCAAAATACAGCGTGCCTTTTACAAAATAACGTGCACTATCGGTGAGCCAAAATTTGAATGGAGTGGCTACTTTTTCGCCTTCCAACTCGTATAATCTGCCGAAAACACGCGCTTTTGGATCGTTTACCGTAGAAAATAAAATGTCGTCAGTCATCATGCGCTCTACGTGAAACATCACTTGTTGCTCGTCATCCCACATCAACCTGTGCATGTGCTGGTTGTTTTTAACCGGATAATAGGTCATTTTAAACATTGCCGACAGCGAAGGATAGTAAATATCAACCCAATAGATATTGTCTTCTTTTTTCTGAAAACTTAATGTGGCATGTTTAGAATAATCGAAAGAAAAAGGTAAAACGCTGTCCCAGCGTTGATAAGCAACTTCAGGCGTTGTTAAACGGAAATATCCTTTTGGCTTTGGAATGGGCACTTCTTGTTTTTGTATGCAGGAGGAGGGTAGGAGGCAGAAAAGTGTTAGGAGGGTAAGGGGTATGCGGTATGCGGTATGCGGTTTGCGGTTTGCGGTTTGTGGTATCATAGATGGGATTATATTACCTCGGCGGGATGCGTAGTCTTTGTCCGACGCTAAGCGAGTGGGTATTTCGTAAGTTGTTGTAATCGGCTAATTTGCGCACTGTTGTTCTGTGTCGTGCGGCAATGGCGCCTAAGGTGTCTCCTTTTCTCACAATATAAACATCGGCGGTTTGAACAAGTAATTCTTCGTGAATTTTCATTGCAGCAAAATGTCCTTCATGGTTATGCCGGTAAACAGAGTCTTCTAATGCGATAAAACGCAAAATATCAGCGTTTTTCAATCGTAATGGATAGGAATCTTTAACCGCCGGGATAACCATTTTTTTATACTGTGGATTTAATATTTTAAGTTCTTCTATATCAATCTCTAACACATCTGCCACTTGTTGAAGATGCAGCTCTTTTGTTATCATAATGGTATCCACTGCAAAAGGGATAGTGAGATTTGCAAATGGTATGCCGTGTTCATGATGGTAATTTACCAAATAGAGCGCTGCAATATAGTAAGGAAAATAGTTTTGCGTTTCTCTTGGCAGAAAGGGTTTTACGCCCCAAAAGTCGGTTTTTCCACCTGAGCGGGCAATCGCCTTTCTAACACCGCCGGCGCCGCAATTGTAGGCGGAAATAGCGAGTCCCCAGTCGTTAAAGATATTGTACAAATCTCGCAAGTGTCGCGCGGCAGCATCCGTAGCCTTAAACGGATCGCGGCGGTCATCCACAAAAGTGTTCACTTCTAATTGATACGTTTTTCCGGTACGGTACATAAATTGCCAAATTCCGGTGGCGCCTGCGCGCGAAACCGCCGTAGGATTGAGTGCAGATTCTACAATCGTTAAATAAATAAGCTCTTCGGGAACGCCGTGTTTGTCGAAAATTTCACGCATCCAAGGGTAATAATACTGCGAAAGCCCCAAAATAATGGACGATGAACGCTTTCTTTTGCAAACGTATAGTTCAATTTTGTTTCTTATGTCATAATTGTAAGTTAGTGGGATGACAGTAGTTAAATTTTCCAATCGGCTGCGTACTACTGAATCAATCAAGCAATCTCCGCTGTTGTTGTCGTTAAGCATTCCTGCATTCATGCTTCCCATTTGCTTTTTAATGTACCACAAATCAAGCAGCGCATCCATCTCTTTCAGCATCTTTTCCTGAAAGGCTTCGTCTATTTGAAGTTCTAATGAATTTATTGAGTTTTGTTGGTCTTCCTGTGCAAAAATAGTTGTTGTAAACAATAAGCAAATGGACAAGTATATTGTTTTTTTCATTTAAATAAGGTAATAAGGTTTTTAAATATTAATATTCAATCTGCTGCTACTAAGGTTGTTTTGTTTATAAATAAGGTAAAAATAAGGTTTAATGATTCATAACCATAATCTTGTAAATCATACAAATCTTGTTAAAATCATGGTTCATACAATCACGGTTCCGACAACTTATAATCATTCCACTGAATTTCACGCCCATCAGCATAAACGGTAGTTAAAATCAGTTCCCCATCTTCATCATATAAATACCAAATTCCAACGGATTCGCCGCCGGAATATTTTCCGGTGGTTCTAATTTTTCCGGTATCATGATACAAGGTATATTTTCCGTGAAAGAGATTTTGATCGTATTCAATTTCGGAAATCGGTCTTCCATCGCGCCTTTTGGTTGTCCAAAGCCCGGTGCGCATACCATCGTAATAAACGCCTCTTTCAATGGCATTGCCTTGTACATAAAACCATTCGCCCTCTTCGGTTCCCTCTAAATAAGCGCCTTTTACGGTAATATTTCCATTTTCGTCGTATTCTATAAAATCTCCGTCTAATGTTCCCCGGCTCCAATTCTCCTCCTGAAGCAGTTCATCATTCGGGTAGTACCAATACCACGTTCCCTCTTTTTTTCCGTTTTTATAACGACCTTCCACTTCAACTTTCTGATTTTCAAAATAGAATTTCCACATGTCATCCTGGTTTGAGTTGATGTAATGTCCTTCCGATTTTAATTCGCCGGTGGGGTAAAATTCGCGCCAAAGCCCTTGCCGCTTGCCATCTTCATCAGTGATGCCTTCAAATCTTAGAACACCGTTTGCAAACACATAACCTTTAATTACATTTCCGTCTTCGTCAAACTCGCGGCGAATCCCTTCAGGAACCCCTTTGTAATAAGTAGCTGTAATTGAAGGTTTCCCGTTAGCATGATAAGCTGTTCTAATCTCCATCTGCCGTGTTTCCGGCGCGTCTACAATCAAATTATCGTTATCATATTTCTCTACATATTTAAAGTTGCCTGCTTCATCATAATATTTAAAGAAACCTTTTTTCTTGTCATTTTGATAGGTACCTTCCATTTTCAGGTTTCCGTTTTCCCAAAAATATTTCCAACTTCCTTGTTTTAAGCCGAATTTATCGGTGCGGTTAATAAACTCGCGTCTTCCCAAAATGCCGGCATAGTATCTTGCAATTACAATTACTAAGCCATCTTTATTAAACTCTTTTTCCAAACCGTGCGGCTTGCCATCCACTAAAGGGGTAAAACGTTTCAACTCACCGGTTCTATAAAACGCTTGTATGGCGTTTATTAAACTATCTGCTTGCCATTCTTCCACAATAACCTCGTCATCCGAATATTGTTTTCTTAATCCATGTTTTTTGCCTTCAAGATAAGAAATCTCCAAGCTTTTTTCACCGGAAGTTGAATAAAATATCCACACGCTATCTAACAAGAAGTTCTTCCGATTTCCTTCCGAAACGAGCGTTCCTTTTTCGTTATACGACTTCCAATAACCGTCCGGTTTGCCGTTTACCAACATACCTTCGCTTGATTTTACGCCATTGGGGTAATAGAAGATGTTGTAGCCGTTGGGATTGAGGTTTTCTTGGGAAAAAGCAGAAGGGAAAAAGCAGAAGGCAGAAAGCAGAAGGCAGAAAACGTAACTTGTAACTTGTAACTTGTAACTTGTAACTTGTAACATCGATTTATAAATAGTTTTACAAAGATAGATCTATTTCTCTTCTTTCACCTGTTGGATGTACATGCGCAACGATCGAATGCCGTAATTATCAGCTTTATGTGAAAATTGATTCACCTCAAATGTATAGGTGCCTGTTTCGGGAAAATATCTTTTAGGATAAACAACCATTCGATAAATCTTTTCATTAGCAGAAGCTCCCTGTATATAAGGTTCTTGCGGATTATTAAAATTGAATACGAAAGATTTAACCGTTCTTCCTCCCCCGGGGGTAGTAATAACCAAAACGGTATTCATCATATCCACATTTGGCGTGCCGATAAGATCAAGTTCAAGAATAACTGTGTGTGGTTTATCCGAGCCGGTTAAGGGAACTTGAAAGATTACTGCTTTATCTTCAAATGCCCAATTAGCGTTCGGGAAGAATACTTTTTCATCGAAAACAATTTTTTTACCGCAACTTACCAATAGGAAAAGGGATAAAACAAGAAATAGAAAGGGAATGTTTTTTTTCATCATTTTTAGATAATATTTTAAGATATTGTATCTCTGCAACTTATTTTGTTAATACTACTTTATAAGCTTTTGTTTCGTTTCCGGTAAATAATCTAACGATATAAACTCCGGAAGGCACATTAAGTGTAATTGTTTCCGCAGTAGAAGTTAACGAATTTCGATAAATAGATCGTCCGCGAATATCCATAACCTCAACTTGCTTAATCTCAATTTGCGTATTATTTGCGATATGTATCTGATTTCCGAAACTATATACTTTTACATCTGATAACATTGAAGGATATTCTTTTACAGAAATTTGTGCTTCTTCCCGCAATATAGGATAACCACTGTTGGCATGAGCATCATCCTCTTTCCACGTAGCGCTGCCTAACGTGGCGGAAAAGCCATTTCTTAATTCTGCGCTTGTTTTGGGATAATATTGAAATTGGGTAGTAGGAGCGCTAAGATTTCCTACTCCATCTCCTGTATAGACATCTGAATTCCAATACGTATTAGTTATTTCATTTGAATTAACCAAACCACCTGTATTCATAAAGCCAACAATTCCGCCAACGAGGTTTTCTGTCGAAGACACGCTTCCTGCGTTATAGCTGTTACGAAGTTTGCATGACGTACCATTAGCAGATCCGACAAGTCCTCCAACACGATTACTTCCCGAAACTGCTCCGGTATTATAGCAATTATTAGCTTCACTCAAAAGTCCTATAACTCCACCTACACTACTGCTTCCGGTAACAGCGCCTCTATTGTAAGAACGGTAAATTGTTCCTGATCCGGCAACACCGCCTACGAATTCGCCTTGAGCCTCAACGTTTCCTGTGTTTCCTGCTACATCTGTTATTGCGGTATAACCTACCACGCCACCCACATAATTAACTCCTTTTACCGATCCGTCATTATGGCATCTGCTCATGCCTGCGGTAGAAATAAGTCCGCTTGACACATAGCCTGCTACGCCTCCAACATAATCGGAAGTGCCTGTTACAGAGCCTTTATTGTAACAATCAACAATCATTCCATCTGTAGCAATAAAACCACAAACTCCGCCAACGTTTTGGTGTCCTTTCACTGTTCCGAAATTAGAGCAACGTTCTATCGTTTCGGAAACACTGCCGGCAACGCCTCCGGTACGACTACCGTATATATAATCTACAGTAACTGAACCTAAAAAGCTACAATTTTTTACAATATACCCTTTCCCAACAATACCGCCAACATCAGTTCCTAACCCGATAACCGTTGCCGAACTGCTGCAATTATCAATAGTTACACCAAAATAGCACTCTCCGGCTATAGAGCCAACATAATTAGTCCCTTCAAAGTGGCTGGCTCCTCCAATGTACAGATTTCTAATTACAGCTCCGGTAGATAAAGAGCCAAAAAGAGCAATCCTTTGGTTCGAGTAGTAACCTTCCGTAATTTTAAGATTATTTATTCCATAATTTTGTCCATCATAATTCCCTTGAAATGCTACGTTCTTTGTCCCGATAGGCTTAAAGCCTTGATATGTCTGCATGTCAATGGTTTGCGTCTGTTGAAAATAGATTCCTTCAAAAGATTCCGAAGCCTCAGAGAGGGCTATAAGATCTTGAGGAGACGAAATTTTATAAGGGTTTTCGATAGTTCCGTTTCCTTCCCAGGCAAACAGATTAAACATTGCTAAACATAACAAAATTAGTAAACTTGTTTTTTTCATAGTAAAATTTATTTGTTGATTTCTGAGTGCAAAAATAATTTTTTTTAATTTGCATTCCCTTTTTTTAGCAAAAACAAAACTATTTCTATGTATTCCACAACTTTGAACATCTCCAAAATAATCATTGCCGGTCCTTGTGCCGCCGAATCAAGGGAGCAGCTTTTTGCTGCGGCGAAGGAGCTTTTTGATTTACGTATAAACTACCCCGTTGCCGCAAGCGGCGACAAAGAGGACCGTCATTCTGAGCGTAGCGAAGAATCTCAAGAAATTGCAAATCAAGTTCGTAATACTGAAGGGGATTTTTGGGACTTCCGTTTTTTTAGAGTTGGGGTGTGGAAAGCAAGAACAAATCCTAAAGATTTCCAAGGTGTTGGAAAAGATGCGTTGGTTTGGTTACAGGAAATAAAAAAACAATTCGGTTTTAAAATTTGCGTGGAAGTTGCCTCTGCCGAGCATGTGCAACTTTGCATAGAACACAATGTTGATGCGGTTTGGATTGGTGCCAGAAGTACAGTAAATCCGTTTTTAGTACAAGAAATTGCCGATGCGGTGCAAGATTCATCCCTCGCTGTTTTCATAAAAAATCCGATAAATCCGGATCTTAACTTATGGGTAGGCGCCATAAAACGTTTTCAAAATTCCGGTATAAAAAATATTATGGCAATTCATCGTGGGTTTTCGGTGGAGAATGAAAATGTGTATCGCAATGCGCCTTGCTGGGAAATTCCTATGGCATTGCGAATGAAGCAGCCCAACATTCCCATTTTGTGCGATATTTCTCATATTGCAGGAAATGTGCTTTTACAGCAAACAGTGGCACAAACCGCCATAAATCATGGTTTTGACGGATTAATGATAGAAGTACATCCCAATCCTGCTCAAGCTTTGTCGGACAGCAAACAGCAGCTTTTGCCTTCACAATTTATTCATCTGTTAGAAAATATTACGTTCCCAACCTCCAACAACATAGCTGATAACACACTACTCATCCAACGAAATTTAATAAAAAATATTGATATTCAAATAAGTAAATTGCTAAACAAACGCATGGCAGTGGTAGATGAAATTGCAGCGATTAAAGCCAAGCACGCGCTACCTTTGTTGCAGCCGGATCAATGGAAGAAAGTAGTGGAAATTTATGACGAGAATGCGTTAGAAGATGAGAATTATCGGCAGTTTTTGGAAGAGTTTTTGTTGTTGTTGCATAGGAGTTCGTTGAGGCGGCAGGGATGATGTTGCTTTTTAACGTATTTCAAGACGAGACAATTATCACTTTCCCTTAATTTCACCCCTCAATTTCTCTAATTTTTCTCGTTGGACTTCGGTAGTTTTTCGGCTTTCTTTGATTTTTTGGATTGTTTTTAGTTTCGTTGTTTTAGACAGCGAAGAACTACTCAAATAGCTCAAAACTTTATCTTCACTTTGGGGAAACATTTCGGATATAACCCAAGCAATCGCCATCAGTGTGTAGTGTTTTTCGCTATCCTTAATGCTTGCCAAAAAATCATCGTACAGTTCAACCTGCGCCTTGTACATTATAAAGGCAACGTAATTGTCTCGTCCTAAAATAGGTTTACACAAAACCAGCAAGGAAGTAAAGTTATGTCAGGATTAAAGACAGTCATTCAAAGGCGCAAGTATGCGCACTTTAGCGAAGCGGAGAAACGCACTATTATTGAGGATTATCTTCAAGGTAATCAAACAAAAAAAGAGGTTTGGAAAAAGTAC
>Ga0209737_10000332_pt1 | contig 41309 bp, 40 predicted proteins | sample TergutCu122P3_FD_187284 | JGI IMG/M metagenome (GOLD analysis project Ga0209737, IMG submission 187284) | Cubitermes ugandensis P3 segment gut microbial communities from Kakamega Forest, Kenya - Cu122 P3 (SPAdes) (version 2) | ecosystem: Host-associated > Arthropoda: Insects > Digestive system...
ACACAGTCGCCGAAGCAAAACTATTGGGATGAGCGATCATAAATAAATTTTCCTCTGAAGATGTGCTGATTTCATAATCTTTTGATAGTCTTCTAAACCAAGTAAGCCAACCGAAAGTTCTCTCTACTTAGTTTGACGATCTACAATCAGCTGTGTCTTGATGGTGTGACGTTTCTTTTTGCCAGAATACCACTGGCGCTGTTTTTTTAGGGCCGTTCTATCGGACTTTCCGTAACATCAACCACTACAACTTTTATATCGTTGTCTTCGAACAAAGCTTTTTTCCCCGGCAAACTAAATTTCCCACTTTTAACTAACGTGTTCTCAACCCACACTATAGTGTCATGTACTGTTGCTTCGCCCACTTCAAATTCAAATGCTAACTCTTTTTGCGTCACATATTGCCGACAATACTTCAAAGTCATAAACAACTGATCTTCAAGGCTTAGTTTTGTGTGTCTACCTCGGCGTTTGTGTTTCGTTGCATAAGTTATTTGAAGCTGTTCGACCATTGCTGCATACGTATCTTTTTTTACACCTACTATCTGCTTGAAATCTGTGTCTTTTAATTTCATTGCTTTTTCATATCTTGTCAATTTTCATCACCATTGTTATTAAATCACTTCAGATGATAAAAATCAATTCCCGAGGAGGTCTATTCTTATTTTTGATCATTTCTTTTATTTCTAAATCCAAAGAATGGTAAAATTCACTATCACACGAGTAACATCTTTTAAATTTTGTATTTATCCCGTGTCTACAGACGTTATTTGAAAACAAAGATTTAATCTTATCAAAATTTAAAGCAGACCAAAGAAAAGATGAGACGCCGTAAGCAAGACCAACATCCCTATAAACGTTTAGTAATTTCCATCTCTTCCCAAAAACTTGTTGATGAATTCGAAATTGTCTTTTTTTTCAAGCTATTTTTATTTGCTTTAATTTCTGTAACAACATTGATAGTAGAAATAATTAAAATTACGATAGACAAAAATTTTTTTTAAAATTTCTCATTGTAATTATATACCAACTTACATAAATAAAGTCTTTAAATTATCTCTATTTTACACATATTTAAATACTTATACAAGTGATTACGCAATGTCATTAACTTAAGAAGCTGTTTAGTGTCTTTTTAATAATACTGAAGTAAAAGCAAGAGTAACATGTAGTTTACGTTCGCAGTTTTTCCAAAGAAGCCGAAAGTAGTCTAATGGATCGTCTACACTAAATAAAACAGAAAAAATCGTATATGTTAAGCTAAAATTTGTAGTTACGAATGAGGTCTAATAATGTTCTCAGTTTTTGATTTTATTTTTCTAATATCTTTTTCATTAATTTTTGAATTTTCATTAATAATGATTTTGTATTCTCTAAAATCTGTTTTTTTGCATAATAATTTTAAAATTTCATTTTCAATCTTGTCAAAATAAAAAGAAGGATTGGTAACAGAAGAAAAAATTTTCATTTCATTTTTTTCTTTTGAAAAATCCATACTAAATTTTTCTTCGTTTCCTTCAAAACTTATACTATTGTCATAATTTATTGCGATACCGTAGTCATATAATATTTTAACGTTATTTTCAAAACTTTGTTCACCAAAAAATGCACAAATTTCGTTAATGATAGTTATGTTGATTTCCGAATTTGTAAGAAAAACTGACTTAAATTTTTTAAAATCACAGTTTTTACATAACAATTTGAATACTCTATTTTTCATAATTTCGACATTAAAATCAAAATATTTATCTGATTTATAAAAAATATTTACAACTTGTTTTCTTTTCAAAAATTCGAGTGTGACTACATCATTTTCAAATTTGATTTTATCAATGGAAATGTGTTTTGCTGTCATACCATTTTCTAAACTTATCGATACATTTTTTTCAAAGACAATATTTTCATTAATTTTAGTTATATTATTAATAAAATTTTCTTTAACAATCGAATTATTAACAAATAAAAAAGAATATTCCCTGATATCAAATTTTTTAAATAATAAATTTAAAGCTCTATTATTTTTTAATTTTTCATTAAAATTTGTAGGAGTAAAATTTAAATTACAGTATATTTTAATCAAATTTGTTTGCTTAGATAATACTATTTTATTTTCTAAATAACTAATTTCTATGCTTTCATTATTGCAATTTGTGACTATGGTCTTACCATCGATACAAATTATTTGTACATTGTTTTCAAAAATAATTTCTTTTTCACTACTTATGTCTTTTTTTATTTTACCAATAACTTTCTCTTCGATTTTTGAATTTGCAGAAATAACAATCGAACAGTTCTCAAAGTTAGATTTGTTGAACAATAATTTTAAAATTTTATTTTCTTTTATTTCGTAAAAGTCAAAACGGAAAATATTTGATTGAAAATATATTTCAATTCTATTTTCTTTTTTTAGAAAATTTACTTTAAATCCGCCAATTGCTTCAAATTTTACAACATTATCATTATAGTTTGTTATAATTGTATTGGAGTCATAAAGTATTTGCACATTTCTTTCAAAAATCATTTCTTTGTTCATTTCAATTATGGTCTTTTTATCAATTTTTGAATCTTTAACAACAACAAAATCACATCCATTAAAGTTAAAATTTTTACATAATAGTTTTAAAATTTCATTTTCTTTTATTTTATCAAAATTGAATGAATACAAAAATGTCGCGAAATATATTTTTATTTTATTTTCTTTTTTCAAAAAATTTATCAAAAAATCTTTTTTGTTTGGATTCAACTTTATATTGTTAATATTATCATCTGTTGTTAGACTGAAATCTTCACAAATTATTTGAACATTATCTTCAAAAATAATATTTTCTTCTTGAATTATTTTTTTCATGTATGCTATATTTTTTTCTCTTATTTTTGAACCTTTCATGATAAAAATATTAAGATTTTTAAAATCAATTTTTCCATATAATAATTTAAAAACTTTCCTTCCAATCACTTTATTTTCAAAATCAAAATAATAATAGTCAAAATTTCCTAACATTTTAATCGTGTTTTCTTTATCTGAAAAAACTATATTATAATTATCTTTACAATCGAATTTTAATTCACTATTGAAATTAGTTATTGTTAACTCATCTTCGCAAATAAATTTAATATTATCCTCAAAAATAATTTCTTTAAATTTATTACCACATGAAAAAAATTCAGCACATGTTTCATCAATTTGTGAGCCTTTTACAAAAATTAATTTATATTCTTTAAAACAAAATTCTTCATTAAGTAACTCAAATTTTTTAACCTCATCAAAATAATTAAAATTTTTGTCTGATATTTTACCAAAAATTTTTAATACATCATTTTCGAAAACAGTTATAACGAATTCTTTATTTTTTATTTCTAAATTATCTTTTTGTTTTGTCATTTTGCTACTATCTTTTAAAATTATTTTAACATTATCTTCGAAAATGATTTTAGAAGTTTCATTCTTCATATTTTCGATACAAATTTCTTCACAATATAAGTCAGCGATAGAAACATAGTGTGCTTTAGGATCAAATTCTGTTAATAATTCAAATTTTTTAATTTCATTTGAGTAAGAAAATTTTGAATCTAATTCACCAGATATTTTTACTTTGTTTCCTTTTAAAAGACTTATATTAAATTTTTTGCTATGTATTTTTATTCCATCAATATTATTTATCATTGTAGTATTATCTTCGAAGATTATTTTAACATCACCTTCAAATTTAATTTTCATAGCTTCTTTTTTTATATTTTCAAAGAGCGACTCTCTTAATTGCGAATTCTCAGCAAATACCACTGAATATTTGCCAAGGTTAATATTTTTGTATTCTTCATCAATTTCATAAAAGTTTTTAAAATCACTTAAATTACCAGAAATGTTTACTATATTTTCTTTTCCATTTTGAATATTTATTTCATATTTTTTATTTATTTCAATTTTTTTGTCTTCCATTTTTGACTGTTTTAAATCTAGATTAATACTATGAATGTTTTTATCAGCTTCAATCTCTTCTTTTTTTAATATCTGTTTATCTTTATCTTCATTAACCATTTTATCCAGATGTGGTGGCATTTTTTTGTCATGTTCAATCTCTTCTTTTTTTAATATCTGTTTATCTTTGTTTTCATCAACGATTTTATCTAGATTTGATGCCATTTTTTTGGTGTGATTAATCTCTTCTTTTTTTAACATCGCTAACATATTTTTATTTTTTTCTTCATCTATGTTTGGATCTAATTTTCGGACACTAATCCCATCTTTAACATCTACAATGTTTTTCTTTAGTGCGTTGTATTTTTTATATAAAGATATTCTATGTTTTTCACTGATTAAATTTTTATCTTTTAAAAAATCCAATACCATAAGTATAAAAGGCAACTTAGAGTTATAGTAATTTAAGAAGTTACTAATTCTATAAATTTTTAGCATAACCAACAATATCCTATCTGAAACGTAAAGAATAAAATTGGAAATATAAGCACAAAGAACAGCAAGCTCAATCTCTTTAGCATTTACAGATTTATTAAAACGTTTTGCCCAATAAACAACTCTTTCATTAATTGCCTTTTCTATTTTTTTTTCAGAATATATTAAATATGTTTCTTTTTTAATTTCATGCGTAATCTCAATTTTTATTTTCTCTATCATAGATGATCGATCTTCTGAATATTTAAACAATTCATTTATATTTATTTTTTTAAGTTTTCTATCCACCAATTTGGATAAATAAGATAATTTTGAAAATCCAAAAAATTTTTTTAGTTTTTTAAAAAATAGCATATTTACTCTCAAAATCTAAAGTCCGTTCTCATAGATTTAAAATGCAGACTTTTGAAAATTTTTTTTTTAAAATAAGGAAAAAAATACAGGAAGTCTAGTATTTTAACGGTATTTTGGGAAAATATGCGTTTTGCAATCTATGAGAACAGGTTTTTAATTGCTTATCTGAACCAAATGAGCAATTCCTGGTATGGTTTCACCCTGTTGAAAAGATGTCGGTGACATTAGTGCTCCAGTTGCTAGAAAAAGTATGTTGTTAAGTTCTTTTTTTTGCATCTTTTGCAGTATTATAGAACAAAGTACTGCAGCAGAACATCCGCAACCAGATCCTCCAGCATGAACATCTTGATCTTCTCTATAATAAATCATCAATCCACAATCATTATATTTTTTTGTAACATCTATATTTTTTTTATTTAAAATTTCTTTAAAAAGTTTTGAGCCAACTTCACCAAGATCGCCTGTCAAAATTAAGTCAAAATCTTCTTGGGAAGTTCCTGTATCGTTTATAAATGACATAAAAGTAGTTGCTGCGGCCGGCGCCATCGCTGCGCCCATATTTGATGAATCTGTTATACCCAAATCTTCGATACATCCAATTACAGCGCTTTTTATTTTTAACCCTTCACCTTTACCAACTATCATGGCACCAGATCCAGTTACAGTCCACTGTGCACAAGGTGTCCTTTGTCCTCCATAATCAAGTGGAAATCTGTATTGTCTTTCAGCCGAACAAAAATGTGAGGAAGTCACAGCAACCGCGTTTTTAGCTGCTCCAGACTCAACTGCCAGCGATGCCATTATTAATGTTTGTGCCATTGTTGAACATGCACCAAATTGACCTAAAAATGAGATTTTATGATCTTTTAGTCCAAGAACAGAAGATATACATTGATTCAGTAAATCACCTGCAAATACAAAATCCAAATCATTCTTATTTATTAAAGATTTTTTTACTGCTATATTTACTGCTTCTTTTTGTAACATTCCCTCCGATCGTTCCCAAGTTTTTTCGCCGAGACTATTATCATCAAATGTCTTATCAAACAGTTTTCCTAACGGCCCCTCAGATTCTTTTTTACCACATACTGAAGCAAAATTTTTGATAACAGGACCATTTTCAAATTTTATTGTTTTTTCACCAATTTTATAAGCCATTATTCCCCTCGACCGTACTTATTATTAGACCTGTCCTGAAACTTAGCCACGAGAGAGAAAATGAATATTTTTTGAAGTTATGTGAAGTCAAAAAACGCAGAAATACTTGCTGTCTTTTGAGTATTTTTGGCAAAACAAAACTCAAAAAAGATCATTTTATCACCGTGGATAAGTTCCAGGACAGGTCTATTGTTATCTAGGTCTATTTTGATACAGTTACCAAAGATTGTGTTCGTAAGCACACAACTACGTTATTAGATTTCCTTCGTAACTACAAGAACATCACTTTTTTTATATTTTCAAGTTACGAAAGAAACCTATTTTAGAAATGTTTTGAAGAAAGATTCTGAGAGCAGGTTCTCAGATATTTTGCCCAAATTTCGGAAGTTTAAAACAAAGAATTATTAGACTTCCTTCGTAACTACAAAAACATCACTTTTTTATATTTCACCTAATTTATATTTCACCTAAAAACAACATAAAATTTTTTTGAAATACATAAAGTATTCCTGCTAAATTTATGTTGTTTTTAAAAAAAATCTATAAAAAATTGATATTTTCAAGTTATAGGAAGTCTATTCAAAAAACTTACTTGTTGGGAAGTAATAAACATGCTAAAATAAAAAATATTGAAAAAGTTCTTAATCACAAAAGTGTTCAAGAAAAAGAAGGGTAAATTTTAAAATGAAATTTAAAAAAATTTTAATTAAGCTGAGCGGCGAATCACTTGTCAGTAAAGGGAAAACAGGGATTGATGTAAATTGTTGCAAAAAAATTGCAGAAATAATTAAAGAATGTGTCAAAAAGAAAACCGAAATTACAATCGTTGTTGGAGCAGGAAATTTTTGGCGTGGGAAAAACGAAGACGAATTTTCGCGTGTTCAGTCTGATAAAATAGGTATGTTAGCGACAGTTATGAACGCTCTAGCTTTTTCGGATATACTTGAAAGCATTGAAGTGAAAACATGTGTTCTATCAGCTATCGAAATTTCTGGAATAGTTGAAAAATTTTCGCTTTCAAAAGCAATTAATAAAATAAAAAAAGGTAATGTATTGATTTTTACTTGTGGCATTGGTTCACCGTTTTTTTCTACAGATACAGCTGCAGCACTGCGAGCGTCTGAAATTCGTTCCGAAATAATATTCAAAGCAACTACTACAGATGGAGTTTATTCGAGTGATCCAAAGTACGATCCAAATGCTGTAAAATATGAAAAAATAACTTTTGATGATGTAATCAGAAAAGATTTAAAAATTATGGATATGACCGCTATATCGCTTTGCCGTGAGAATAGAATTCCAGTTTTAGTATTAAACATTGAAGATATTAAACTTGCAATTGATGGAAAACCAGCTGGTACACTGATATATAGCAATTCTATCTAGGAAAACTCAAGTTTGATTTGGGTTTGAGACTCGTGAAATTCTAAGAATTTTTAATTTATTTTGCACAAAAAATTGACATATTTTTTTAAAAAAAGTATTATTAATGACATAATTTTTATCACTAAGTTCTAAAAAAATTCAAGATTGTGCTATATCTTTTTGAAAGTCTATTGTGGAAATTACGTAGAAAGGTGATGAATACATTATGGAAATTTTAAAAAAATTGTTGCCAAATACAAATTTTGTAGAAAAAGTCTTCGAGGAAATAAGCAAAAACAATTATAGCAATGTACGAGACATGTTTAAAGAAAAAAATATAGAAATTACAGATCAACAGATTGAAAATTTGAAAATTTTTTATGAAGGAATTCGCAATCAAGTGAACAGTATGTCAGATAACGAAATTGATAAAATTAAAAAAATAGCATCTAAAATTGGTTATGAAACTGAAGATAGAGATGAAAAAAACTATGGAAATTTAGATAAAATTAAAAAATTAAATGATAAACAGATAGATATCATAAGCGGCGGGGCGTTTGGAGACAGGCTTGAATTAATGATTTTTGGAAACGCTTTGAACAGCGCCGTTAGTTCGGTAATGAGTGGACTTACTGATATATTTGAAGGTAATTTTAAAAAAGGAACTCTTAAAACAATTGGAAGTTTAGCAGTAGTTACAGGTTTAGTGCTTTGCGCAAAAAAGGTTGCTAGTACATCTAGGTTGGATGAAATATTTTAGAATCTGTTATCATAGTTTACAAAGCGCATATTTTCGTCAATTTTCCAAAAAGCAGCGTTAAAAATACTCGCAATAAAACAATTATTACTGTGTTTTTTGCCTCGTTTTGAAAGAAAATTTTTCAAAAATCTGCATTAGACTTCCTTCGTAACTACAAAAACATCACTTTTTTTATATTTCCCCTAAAAACAACATAAAATTTTTTTGAAATACATAAAGTATTCCTGCGAAATTTATGTTGTTTTTAAAAAAAATCTATAAAAAATTGATATTTTCGAGTTATAGGAAATCTATTTTAAATCGGTTCTTAAAACTTTTAAATCTTAGTTAGAACAAGTTCTTAAAAAAACTATTTTTCTCTAAACAAATTATATTATAGAGAAAAATAGTTTGCATATCAGAATAACAGCTTCCATTTTTTTAAATACAGTCTCAAAAACGATGTAAATATTTTTATCCTAAAACATCATAAAAATTATTAGCACCGAATCTGTTGCAAAAACCTAATTCATCACCTATATTTAATGGTGTGATTTTGCAAGATACAGCTACTGGTATATTTTGTATAAATACACCATTTGCTGGGTGTTTTCTATGTCTGTAGTTATTACAACAATACATTTTTATATCATTCCTCTATTTTATATGTCTGTGGTATTTCCACATATGTATAATATTCAAAGTTAACATATTGAGTGTATATTTGGAAGTACTAAAGTATAGTATTATGTCTTGTTTTTGCTAAAATATGAAAAAGGAAATATATTTCAAAATAAGGGTTAAATTTAGTTTAAATTATATAAAAAAATATAATTTTTATAAAAAAAAATATCTATTTTTTGGATTTTAATAATTATTATCGCATATTTAGTTGACAAAAAGTGAATTAAAATGATAGAATTTGTGAATCATGTTTATGGAACCTTGAAAATTAAATAACGCGAGAAACCCGTATAATAATTTTGAGTAAAAAAATTTCGGAAAAAAGTCCAGCTTTAAGTTTATCTATTGATCTTTAGATTAATTTTATGTTTTTAGAGAGTTTGATCCTGGCTCAGGATAAACGCTGGCGGTGCGCATAACACATGCAAGTCGAACGGAACTAGTGAGACCAGGGCTTACATTATGTTACATTGTTTTGTATGTTTGTAGGCTGTGGTCACTAGTTCAGTGGCGGATGGGTGAGTAAAGCATGAGCAACCTGCCTGTTAGTGGGGAATAACTTCTGGAAACAGGAGCTAATGCCGCATAAATCAAGAATTTCGCATGAAATTTTTGGAAAAGGGCTCTAAAATTTGTAGCTTTTAGAATTTATTTGGTATCTTTTAGATCTCAAGTAGATTTTTATGAGTTGTAAATTTTTGTTCGCTGACAGATGGGCTCATGTCTGATTAGCTTGTTGGTTGGGTAATGGCCTACCAAGGCAACGATCAGTAGCCGTACTGAGAGGTTCAACGGCCACATTGGGACTGAGACACGGCCCAGACTCCTACGGGAGGCAGCAGTGGGGAATATTGCGCGATGGAGGGAACTCTGACGCAGCGACACCGCGTGAGGGAAGAAGGTTTTCGGATTGTAAACCTCTGTCCTTAGGGAAGAAAAAAATGACGGTACCTATGGAGGAAGCCCCGGCTAACTACGTGCCAGCAGCCGCGGTAATACGTAGGGGGCAAGCGTTATCCGGAATTATTGGGTGTAAAGGGCGCGTAGACGGCTTATCAAGTCAAACGTGAAATCTGTAGGCTTAACTTACAGTCTGCGTTTGAAACTGGTTTGCTTGAGTGAAGTAGAGGCAAGCGGAATTTCCAGTGTAGCGGTGAAATGCGTAGATATTGGAAGGAACACCGGTGGCGAAGGCGGCTTGCTGGGCTTTAACTGACGTTGAGGCGCGAAAGCATGGGTAGCAAACAGGATTAGATACCCTGGTAGTCCATGCTGTAAACGATGATTACTAGGTGTGGGGAGTCTGACCCTCTCTGTGCCGGAGTTAACACAATAAGTAATCCACCTGGGGAGTACGGCCGCAAGGTTGAAACTCAAAGGAATTGACGGGGACCCGCACAAGCAGTGGAGTATGTGGTTTAATTCGACGATACGCGAAAAATCTTACCAGGCCTTGACATCCAACTAACGAGGTGGAAACACATTAGGTGCCCTTTCGGGGGAAAGTTGAGACAGGTGGTGCATGGTTGTCGTCAGCTCGTGTCGTGAGATGTTGGGTTAAGTCCCGCAACGAGCGCGACCCTTACGGTTAGTTGCTACGCAAGAGCACTTTAACTGGACTGCCGTTGATAAAACGGAGGAAGGTGGGGACGATGTCAAATCCTCATGCCCTTTATGGCCTGGGCAACACACGTACTACAATGGTCGATACAACGGGATGCTAAAGCGTGAGCTGGAGCTGATCCTATAAAATCGATCTCAGTTCGGATTGTAGGCTGAAACTCGCCTGCATGAAGTAGGAATTGCTAGTAATCGCGGATCAGCATGCCGCGGTGAATACGTTCCCGGGTCTTGTACACACCGCCCGTCACACCATGGGAGCTGGTAATACCCGAAACCGGTAGCTTAACCGCAAGGGGAGCGCCGTCTAAGGTAGGATCGGTGACTGAGGTGAAGTCGTAACAAGGTAGCCGTATCGGAAGGTGCGGCTGGATCACCTCCTTTCTATGGAGAAATTCACAGATTATTGATAATTGTTTGTGAGTTGGTCGGTATGGGTTTTATAATAAGTCTTATTGTCGTTATTCATTTGACTGTGTCTTTGTGAATATGGTATTTTTGTACTTGTTATTGCGTTATTTAATTTTGAGGGTTTCATCCCATTTGGTGTAGTTCTTTGTTTTTTGTACCTTTTTGGTAGTGGTTTGTTGTGTAGATTTTTATAGTTTTTTTGTTTTTGACATTTTTTGGAGGTATGTAAGGGGGTATAGCTCAGTTGGTAGAGCGTCTGCTTTGCATGCAGAAGGCCAACGGTTCGAGTCCGTTTATCTCCACCATCTTTGTTTTAACTATGTTTTAACTATTAGATATTTTTTGTAATGTGAAAATAGGGGCTCATAGCTCAGTCGGTTTAGAGCACACGCCTGATAAGCGTGAGGTCGGTGGTTCGAGCCCACTTGAGCCCACCATCGCACTATAAAACGAACACCATATATCTTAAAAACTGTTTTGTCGTGACGGTTTATTTTTAAATTAATTTTTATAAAATAAATTATTTAATATTATTCATAAAAAATTGAAATTTTAAAAATAATTTATTTATTTTTATGATTATAAACTCCGCCAGCATTATTTCTAACAGAATTTTGAATTTCCATTGGCAGTTTATTGTATTCTTTCACAAGACTTTGAAGACTCCAAGACTGAAAACAAGGGTATTTTTCAAGTATTTTATTTAGATTATCAACGTAAGTTCCAAGGTGTTTATCGTGATGAAAATGCATAGTTACGCTATCTATGTAGGGTTCTAGAGCACTGTAATCGTAGTTTAATGTTTTCAACTCAAATTTATATTTATTGTAAAACATAATTTAAGCTCCTTAAATACTTTAATATATTAATTTTATTCGCTTTCCTAAATAAATAATAGTATTTTCCTTCCTAGCGGTAACAAGTTACCACTGTGTTACCACAAATTTTCTAGTTTGGTAACAGGTTAAACATAAGCGTATCAAGGCTTTTAAACATGCTGTTACCATTGTTACCTATTTTGCGGAGTACAGGTGGTGCTGGGTTTAAAATTTACTCCCCCCGTACATCCCATAACCCGAATTTAAAATACATTTAGCACCGGACATGGCCCGCCATTCACACACACGGAAATCTTCCGTGATTTTTTTGTACATAAATTTTGAAAATTATGTAAAAAATAATTGACTCTTTAACTCAGTAATGATGAAATTTAAAGTATGAAAAATGAATATTCTATTATAATAACAACGGTTTCTAACAAAAAATCAGCAAAAGTAATTGCTGAATTACTAATTCAAAAGCGTTTAGCAGCTTGTGTGCAAATGTTTCCGATCGAAAGCATATATTTTTGGAAAGAAAAGATTTGTGAAGATAATGAAATAATTTTATTAATAAAATCAAAATCTATTTTATTTGATAAAATTTCAGCAACAATTAAAGAAAAGCACGAGTATGAAACTCCTGAAATAATTCAAGTTCCAGTTACTGCAGGTTTGTCTTCATATTTAAATTGGATTGATAACTTTGTAGAAAACAGAAAAATAATTTTATAAAAGAGATTTATTAATGCTCAATAATTTTTTTGAAGGCTGGTATTTTAAGCATCAAAATAAGAAAGAAACTGTTTCGATTATTCCAGGTATTTGTAGTGATAAAGTTTTTATTCAAATAATTACTGATGAAAACTCGTTTAACATAGATTTTGGTAAAAATAGTTTTAGTAAAATTAATAAAAATAAAAATAAATTTATAAAAATCGATAAAAATATTTTTTCGTTTAATAACATAAAAATAAGTATAAATAAATTAAATCTAGAAATTTTTGGAGAAATAAATTTTTATAATTTAACACCTATAAAATCAAGTATTATGGGTCCGTTTAGATTTTTACCTATGCAGTGTAAGCACGAAATTATAAGCATGCATCATGATTTAAAATAATAAAGTTTTTTGTAACCTTAAAAAGCCTTTTTCTGAAATTGTTTTAGTTTTAATATTAAAAAGCAGACATAAAAATTGGCGGTCCGGCTGCAAATAGCATGATTGTTTGGCAGTAAAATTACTGATAATACATACAGAGAGTAAATATTATTTGTCATGGTAGTGATACTTTTTTGGTAATACAATACGTAAGTTGACAGAAGTATAGCTTATTTGGCAAAATAAGCATAATAGATAAGCTTATTAAATATTTTTAACTTTGTGTATAAATAATATATTTCAATAAAATTAAAGTAGCTGTGCGTATGTTAAATTACAAAGATATATTATATGTGTCTGATTTAGATGGAACTTTATTAAATAACAATGGCGTGTTGAGTGAAAACAGTATATCTACGTTAAAAAAATTCGTAAATTTGGGATTTAGTTTTTCTATTGCAACAGGCAAGTCTTACGAAACAACCAAGGCAATATTAGAGAGTTTAAAAATAAAGATTCCTGTCATAACTTACGATGGAGTTTGTATCTACGATGAAAACAGAGATATGGTAGTGTGTAATTTCTTGGATGAAAAAATTCTGTCTGATATTTTAAAAAAGACATATATTGATGCAACTTCTTTTTTAGTGTATAGTCTTACAGATGGCAAGGAAAAAATATTTTGGAATAAAAATAAGAAAAATAATTATGTGAATTACTATTTAAAATCCAGAAATAATGATCCACGACTGGAAGAAGTTGAGGATGTTAACAAATTTTTTCAAGGGAATATTTTGTTTATTTCATTTTTAGATAATTATAAAAATATAGTTAATTTAAAAGAAAAATTAGAAAAGATAGGTATTAGTAATTCGTGGATTAATAAAGATTCATACAAAAAAGACATGTATTGGTTAAAAATAAAAAGTCTTAAAGCAACGAAGGGAAATGCTATAAAAGAATTGCTTAAAATTTTAAATAAGAAGTGGACAATTTCTATTGGTAACGGTTCTAATGACATTGATATGCTAGAGTCCAGTGACGTTGCAATATGCGTTGCAAATGCAACAGCAGGATTGAAAAAATACTCTGATTATGAAATTATGCAAAACGATAAGGATGGTGTGGCTGAATTTTTAAAAAATCAAATTGATTTTTTTATAAATCAGAATTTTTTGAAAAATGATCTTACCATACATAACCTAATTAATTATTTATATTTTGGAGAAAAAATTGCAGATATTAATAAAAAATGAAAAAATTAATAATCTAAAAGTTACCTCTTTTCAAGCAGCAGAGCAATCAGATCAAAAAGAAATAATCCTTGTTTCAGATTATGGAAGAACCTCAAAAAGTTATTTTGATTTTGCTTATTATTTGATTTGTAATGGATATAACATAAAATGTATAGAATACAATAATAGTATTAATTTAGACTCAGAAATGTCTGAAATTGAAAAGTTTGTTAGGTCATCAGAAACTAAAATAGTAGTTGTGGACGGTATTTCAATTTTTCCAACAATTATTTGCACCAATAATTTTGATGGCCCAATAAAATTAATTTGTTTTAATCCTGTTAAAACTGATAGTGCATTTGTTAATAAAAACAATAATTATTTTATCAACGGGTGTGCGGTTACAAGGGAATATTTTAATGAATGGAAAAAGTATTCAGAAGTGGATTTTACAGTTAATAAAAAAGCTGATATAACGTTTATATGTAATTCAAACGATTTTGAAAATTTAAACAAAATCAAAAATATGAAAAACACAAAATATATAACTATAAATCGCAATAGTGATAATATTTACAAGAATCCTGTGGTTGCTTTTGAATATTACAGTGCTATTGTAGATGAGTGTAATAATTTTTTAAATAAAAATAATAAAAGAATAATTCCAACATACATGGAAATTATAAGTGAATTCGACAAGTCTAGGCGCAGTTAATTTTTAAGAAAGAAAATTTATGAAAAACATCAAAAGAATATTGATAACGGGTGGAACTGGATTTATTGGGAGTCATTTAGTTGAAACTTTTATCGACAAAGGGTTTTATGTAACGATTTTAGATAACTTATCTAGCGGAAATAGAAAATGGCTAGAGCAAATAGAAAATGTTTCAAATCTTAATTTTGTATTGGGGGATATTTTAGATTACGATCTTGTAAACAAAATAATGGTTAATCAAGACGAAGTGTGGCACCTGGCAGGAAACGCAGATATACCACTAGGGGTAAACAATACACAGATAGATTTAGAAACAGCAGTAACAGGTACACGTAATGTATTGGAAGCGATGGTAAAGAATAACGTTAAAACAATAATTTTTACTAGTTCTGGTTCTGTATATGGCAATTTAGCGGCTAATCTTGTAAGTGAAACAAGCGGCCCATTGTATCCGTTATCAATGTACGCAGCCGGTAAAATATCAGCTGAAGCTTTTATATCGTCTTATTGTCATCTTTTTGGTTTAAACGGTTATATTTTTAGATTCGGCAATGTATTAGGTAGCAGGATGCCTCGCGGTGCTATAAGAGATTTTTTAATTCGCTTATCTCAAGATAATTCGAAACTAACTATTTTGGGAGACGGCAAACAAGCTAAAAGTTATTTTTTAGTAGAAGATTGTATTGAAGGAATGTTATACATAAAATCTCATGTTTTTTGTGAAAAGAGAGCCGAAATATTTAATTTAGGTAATCCTGGGACTACTTTTATTTTTGAAATTGCAAAAAATGTTATAACAACAATGGGACTATCCGGAGTAAAATTAGATTATACAAATTCAGAAGCATGGCCTGGAGACCAGCCGGTTGTAAACTTAGATGTATCTAAAGTTGCAAGGCTTGGTTGGAAACCGAAGAGAAATTCTATAGAGGCGGTAAATGAAGGAATTTTACGCATGTACAAGTTTTTAAAAGATTTTAATTAAATTTTAAAGGTGAATAATTTGATTAGTAATGTAGTTGGAATAGTTGGATTATGGCATTTAGGTTGTGTTCTAGCCGCAGGTTTATCTTCTAAAGGTATAAAAGTAATCGGATATGATAGTGATAAAAATACAATAAATAACTTGAATAGTGGTAAGACACCAATTTTTGAGCCTAATTTAAGCGAAACTATCTGCGATTCAATGTCAAAAAATTTGTTAAGATTTACATATAATATTGAGGATTTAAGCGATGCTGATTTTATTTGGTTTGCGTTAGATACGCCTATAGATGACCAAGATAATTGCGATACAAGTATGCTAGAATTTTATATGACTGAATTTAATAGAAAACACATAGGCAAGAATTTTATTGTAAGTTCACAAGTACCCTGTGGAACTTGTGATAAACTAATTGGTTTAGTGGATAACAAAAAAGCTAATATTGCGTATATCCCAGAAAATTTTCAATTGGGCAACGCTTTAGAGTATTTTAATAACACTGATTTTTGGGTAATTGGATCTAATATTAAAGAATATTTAAATCAAGTTTCAAAATTATTTAAAAATATATGTAAAAAACCAATGCTATGTGATTTAAGAACGGCAGAAATGTTAAAACATGCTTTAAATTCTTTTTTTGCAACTGTTATCAGTTTTTCCAATTCTTTATCTGAGTTAGCAGTGGAAATGAGAGCAGACGCATATAAAGTTGTAGAATTGATGAAAATGGAAAAGAGAATTGGCAAAAATCTACCTTTGATGCCAGGTCCTTGGTTTAGTGGCGGCACTTTAGCACGAGATGTTAGAGCTTTGCAAAACATAAATAATAGCAATTCGCAATCTACAAAATTTTTCGAAAGTGTACTAAACGTAAATAATTCTAGAATTGAATATTTATTAAAAAGGCTTCGTGAAAAAATTGCAATTAAAAATAAAAATATAGCTATACTGGGAATGATTTATAAAAATAATACGAATACTTTAAGGCGATCTCCTGGTATTCAGCTTTATGATTTTTTAATAAAATATGGTGTAAAAAATGTTTTGATTTATGACAATTTGCTAGATAAAAATGAAAAAATTTTAAAAAATAAAAATATAGAGTTTTGTGATGATATCGAAGATACAATTAAAAGGTCAGATATTGTGATTATATTGCGCTCTGATATAATAAAAAATATTCCATCAACTAAATTTAGTGATTTCTTTGATAGAAAAATAGTTTTAGATATCCCGAATGTTTACAAAGATATTTATAATAACTTTATTATTAAACCCGGAAATTAATATTAAAAGGTGTGTTAATTTTGCATAAATATAAAGTTGGAATAATTGGAAGTGGTTTACAAGCTAACAGAAGAGCTGAATCTATACAAAGTAATCAGTATTGCGTAGTTAATACAATAGCAGGCATTGATAAAGACACACTGAGCAAATTGGCAAAAAAATGCTATGCAAAAGAAGAAAATGACTGGCAAAATATAATTTTAAATAATGAAATTGATATTGTTTTGATTTGTACTCCACCGCATTTACATTTTGAAATTGCTTCTTTAGCTTTGGAAAATAACAAACATGTGTTATGCGAAAAACCTCTGACAATGAGTTCCAAAGATGCAATAAAACTACATAATATTTCACTTAAAACAAATTCAAAAATTATGTGTGGGTTTAATCATAGACATCACCCTGCGGTAATCGAAGCATATAAAGTTGTAAAACAAGGAAAAATAGGTACACCAATCACAGGAAGAGCCGTTTATGGCATATGTGGACGAGAAGGCTGTGAAAACGAATGGAGGTCAGATCCAAAATGTGTGTCTGGCGGACAACTAATGGAACAAGGAATACATATTGCAGATTTATTTAGATGGTTTATGGGAGATTTTGAAAGTGTTTCTGCTGATGTTTCCACACAAGTTTTCCCTATTTTCCCTCTGGAAGATACAGCTGTAATGCTATTGCATGGTTCAAATGGTAAAACAGCAACTATACACTCTTCGATAACACAATGGAGAAATAAATTTCGATTTGAACTTTATGGAACTCAAGGCTATGTCGAAATAACAGGATTGGGCGGTAGTTATGATTTAGAACAATTGGTTATTGGAAAACGTGAGCCAGAATCTCCTTTTTCAGAAAAAATTGTTGATTATCGCGGTTCTGACAAATCATGGGTAAATGAATGGAATTATTTTATAGATGTAATTGAAAATAACGAAGAATTTGAAATGGGAAATACTCTAGATGCTGCGATAGCAAATTATTTTGTGGAACGTGCCTATGAAGCATCTTCATCTAAAACAAGATTAGGACTAAATAAAGACGCACTAGTTAATAAAATTTAAAATATAAAGCAGGCAAAAATTATGGAAAACACAGAAAAACCAACACATATCTGGTTTAAAGGGAAAATATGCGAATGGAGTGAAGCATTAATACATGTTTGGTCTGAATTGGCTACAAGAGGTACTAATGTTTTCGAAGGTATACGTTGTTACAGGCAAAAAAATGGAAAGTATGCAATTTTAAGTCTAAAATCGCATCTTTTAAGATTGGAACAATCTGCCAGACTGTTACATATTTCTAACCCCTATACTATAGAAAGATTAATCAAAGGAATAAAAGAGCTAATAAAAATAGTTGGCGATGGAAGACATCTTTACATTAGACCAACGATTTTTGTGGATTATGGAAGATACGGTAATTTATACGAAGACGCTGTTGTAGATGCATATATTGTGTGTTTGCCTGTAGAACGGGATATAGCATTTCAAGGCATAAAATGCTGTATAAGTACTTTTCGTAGGAGTGACGACAGTGTTATGTCACCGCTTATAAAAGCTGGAGCTTCATACCATGCTCTTAGACTTCCCATTATTGAAGCAAAAAGCGTAGGGTATGACGACGCTATTATGCTAAATTCTAATGGATATGTTTCTGAAACCACTAGTGCTGCTATATTTTGTGTTAAAAATAACAAATTAATTAGTCCGCCGTTGAGTTCTGGGATTTTGGATAGCATAACAAGGAAACATGTAATTAAATTAGCTTCTATTAATAATATTGCTTTTATAGAACGTGATATTACAAGAATGGAGTTATACACATTTGATGAAATTTTTGCTGTAGGTACATTATGTGAAATTAAGCCTATCTTACAAATTGATGCTCATAAAATTGGAAATGGAAACATAGGCAAAATAACAAATATAATTTCTAAGCAATATTTTGGAATTTGTGACGGTACTGTTGAAGATAAAATGGGATGGTTAACGTATGTATAAAATCAAAAAAACTTTTGCCGTTAGCGCTCCGTTAAGACTTTCGTTAGCAGGAGGTGGAACGGATTTACCTGAGTATTATTTAAAATCTGAAACAAAATTGTTATCTGTCGCAATAAATGAAAGAATTAATATTGTTTGTGGAAAAAATATACAGCATGATTCATCAGAATTAACAAATCTGTTTCAACAAAAATGCCATGGTTACAATGTAAAAGTAGAATCTAATATTAACCCAGGAAATGGATTAGGAGGAAGCGGCGCTCTAGCTGTCGCTTTAGTAGCTGCGCAAAATCATGTTAATAATATTTCAAAATCACCATTAGATATTGCACTTGAAGCTTACTATTGGGAAAGAAATATTTTAAATAAATCGGTTGGCTTTCAAGATCAGGTTGCTTCCGCATATGGAGGATGCACAGAAATGAGAGCATTTCCAAATGGAAAAATTGAAGCATTTAAAAGAGATGATCTCATTAAACCTTTGGATAATTTGCTACAAAAAAACTTGATTTTTGTGGAGACAAATCAAAATCGAGATGCTGATAATTTATTGAAAAAATTAGCGAAAAGTTTTGATGAGATAGGTACAAAAAAACTAAACCCTGCAGATTTTAATGACGTAGAAAACGTTATTTTAGAAGAAAACGAACGTGATTTTGGAAAATTACTAAAAGCACACTGGGAGAACAAGAAAAAAAGATTAGAATCTTCTACGACGGAAAAAATAGATGAAATTATAAATTATGCTGAAAATCAAGGAGCTTTAGGTGCCAAAGTTATAGGAGCAGGTGGTGGCGGTTTTATTTTACTATGTGCATCTGATAAAAACAAAAATAATCTTTGTAAAAAATTATTAAATTCGGGCTATACCATTAGAGAATATAAAGTTGATCAAAATGGAATTATATTAAAGGAGTTGCTTTAAAAATGATTGATAAATATTTGCAAGAAATAAATGATGTGACTAATAAAATTGAGTTTTCAAAGGTAATACAAGCTGTAGATATTTTACATAACGCATACAAGCTAAAAAAAATAGTTTTTAGCGTAGGTAACGGTGGTTCTTCTAGCACATCTTCTCATTTTTCCGCAGATTTAGGTAAATTCGCAGTTGGTAATAAAACCGGTTTTAAATCTATTGATATTTCCGGAAATGTGAGCGCACACACCGCATGGACAAACGATAATTCTTGGGATGATGTCTGGTACGAAATGCTAAATCCTTGGATTTCAGAAGGAGATATCCTTGTATTATTTTCTGTAAATGGGGGAAGCACGTGGTCGAATAATCTATGTAATGCTATCCAGTTAGCTAAAGAAAGAAAAGCGATTACGATTGGATTTTCAGGCAATGGTGGTGGATATTTTGAAAAAAACTGTGATGTCTCAGTAGTAGTACCTACACCTAAAAACAAAAAGTGGATTACACCTATTACAGAATCTGTGCATGTAACGTTACACCATGGTATATGTGATTCGCTAAGGAGTTTAATTGATAATGAAAATTAATAGTGTAGCTATTGTCGCTGGTGGTCTAGGTCTTAGGATGAGAAAATTATTCGATGAAATTCCAAAAATTATTTTGCCAATAAACGGCAAGCCTTTTTTAGCGTGGGTATTGGATGAATTTGAAAAAATAGGTTTCACATCCATACATTTGTTATTAGGTTATAAAGCCAGTGAGATATGGGATGTTGCACAAAAATGGCTAAACGAAACAGAGACAAGAAAAAATAAAATATCATTATCTGCAACAATAGAACCTCGTCCAATTGGTGCTTGGCAATCCCTTTTATTGGCTAAAGAATTTTTACTGGATTATTTTTTTGTGACATACGGAGATGTTTTTCCAACTGTCAACATACCAAACATGATAGAAAATTATAAACTTCAGTATGACGGATGTATGGCCATTTGTCCCAGAGAAATAGCTAATGAAAAGGGTAACATTGAAATCAACGATGAAGCAGTAACAAACTATAATAAAAATGAAAATCAGTTACCGTTTGTAGATGTTAGTGCTGTTTTGTTAAATAAAAAAGTGCTTTCTATCCCATTTGATAATGATAAAGAAATTTTACAACAAATAGTTAAAAACAGTAAAATTCAGGCATACATACATTCAAAACCTTCAAAACATATAGGAGAACCTGAGGCATATTACAATTTTTTAAATTGGATTAAAATTGAAAGAGGGCTAGAAAATGAGTAAACTTTTCAAATATCTACATCGTGACGGGGACATTCAGATGTCACTTTGGAAATTAATTAAGCGTGAATTAAGCGAAAGTAGGGAAGAAAAAGCTTTGGCAAAGAAAAAATTTAGCAAAAAAACATATCGTGAATTTTCTCCTTGGATATCTTATTATCACAGAGGTATGTTTTTTAAACCAACATTATCAAAAGAAGTTGCAAAAGTACACATCTATGAAAAAAACAACCTAAAAATTAATTTCAGAAAAAATCAAAGCGACATTTATATATTGAGAGAAAACTTTGTTAGCGAGATATATGATTTTGATTTTGAAAAATATGTTGTGGATGCAAAAGTAATTATGGATCTGGGTGCAAATATAGGCTTGTCGTCTTTATATTTTCAAAGTCGTTTTAAAAACGCGAAAATTTATTGTGTTGAACCCGTCAAACAAAATATTGATATATTATTTAAAAACAGCGAAGATAATAACTTTAATTGGGAAATTATTAGAGGTGCAATTCAAGAAAAAAACGGATTTGTTACTTTATATCCCAATGAATGGTGGAGTTCAAGCACTGTTACTAATAGCGTTGCAAATCATAGGGAAAACAAAAAAGGCAGACTCGAAAAAATTTATAAACTTCCTACTGAAAAAGTAGATTCTTATTCTATTGACTATCTTATGGAAAAATATAATTTGGATCAAATTGATATTCTAAAAATGGATATTGAAGGTGCAGAAGAAAGTGTCGTAATGTATGGAGACAATTGGCTGAAAAAAGTTAAAATTCTTATTATTGAAATTCATGATAAATATGTTAACAGAAAAATAATAACAAAAAAATTATTAGATTTTGGATTTGTGCAACAAATTGGTCGAAATGGTCCGACAGATGTTTTTTGCCAAATCTAATTTTTAAAAAGAGGTTTAGAAAAAATTGAAAAACTTATATTTTGTTTTTGATCTTGGTGGTACGCTACTGAAGGATAATCAACCGAAAATTTATCAGCCTGATCCTAAAGAATTTATTGAATTTGGTCTAGAAATACCAAAAAATATTTCAGATATAAAAACTATTATTGACCAATTATTTGTTGAAAATTTTAAAGAGTCTGAAAAACAAGTTATTAGTAATAAAATAATTGACGACGCTATTTTAAAAATGAATTTGAATATAACTAGAGAAAATTTAATCGAATTGTTTTGGAAACTTTTAGGCGAAAGTAATTGTGAGTATATTCCGCTACTACCAGGTGCAGTGGAGCTATTAGAAAAAATGAAAAATTGTGGTATGGAGATCAATGCATTGTCAAACACCGCACTTCCATTAGGTCTTTTAGAAAAAATATTAAAATTATATGGCATATGGGGTTATTTTAATAAAATTATTTTATCAGGAGAACAAGGCTGGAGAAAGCCATCTTCAAAAATTTTTGAATGTTTAGAGAAAGAAATAATGTACACATCTGAGGATAAAATTATATTTATAGGTGACAGTTACGATAAAGATATCGTTCCATCTATCGAAAGAGGATATGAAACTATTTACATATGTGACAATCAAGCTCCAAAAATTAATTATACTAAGAAACCTAAATACACAGCAAAAAATTTAGTAGAAGTACAAAATATTATTTTTAAGAATTATAATTAAATAAAACGACATGAAAAAAATTATGCCAGCGAATAAATAATTAAAATAATTTGTTATTATTAGGAGGAAAATTTGTTTGTATTGTTATAAATGCGGCCAAAAAATTTTTGGTAAGTCACCCTGGAATTGTGAAGGTTGTGGAAATTTAATTTGGAAAAATCCTCGATGTTGTTCCGGGGCATTGATTTTAAAACTTAATAGCGTATTTTTAGTTAAACGAGCTGTTGAACCATGGTGCGAGCATTGGGATATTCCGGGTGGATTCTGCGAAGAAAAAGAAACACCGAAAGACTGTGCGATACGAGAAACATTCGAAGAAACTAGTCTAAAAATACATATCGATTCGATATTTGGAATTTGGAACGATAAAGTTAATCATGAGTATTACGGTGACAATATATGTATTTATTTTTTGGCACATATTTTTGATAGCAAAAATAGTTTCAAAGCAAATTCAGAAATAATCGAGGGAAAATGGTTCGATTTTGATACGATTCCAAAAAAATTAGCTTTTCCGTCTCATGTTCCAAAAGTTTTAGAGTCTCTAAAAAATATTCAAAAATAAATTATATAAATAAGTTAAAAAGGAAATTATTAATTATGTTAGTAAATACAAAAGAAATGTTTTCAAAAGCGTACAAAGAAGGATATGCAGTAGGAGCTTTTAACATAAACAATATGGAAACAATTCAAGCAATTACCGAAGCTGCTAATGATTTAAAGTCTCCTGTAATACTTCAAGTATCCGCAGGTGCTATAAATTATGCTGGTTTGAAATATTTAATGAAGCTAGTTGAAGCTACAATAGAAGAAAATCCAAACATTCCAATAGCACTTCATCTTGATCATGGGGCTAATTTTGAAATATGTAAAAAATGTATAGACGCTGGGTTTACTTCTGTAATGATTGATGGTTCTTCTTATGAATTTAGTCAAAATATAAAAATAACAAAACAAGTTGTTGATTATGCACACAATCATAACGTTGTGGTAGAAGGTGAGCTAGGAGAATTAAAGGGATTAGATAATTCTTCTAGTAAAAATTTATTTACGGATCCTACCAAAGTAAAAGAGTTTGTTTCCAGAACAAATGTTGATTCTTTAGCAATTGCCATTGGAACAAGCCATGGGGCGTACAAATTTAAAGAAGGTCAAATTCCAAAATTACGTTTTGATATTTTAAAAGAGATTTCTGAGCAAATTCCAAACTTTCCAATAGTGCTACACGGTTCTTCGAGTGTGATACAGCCTTACGTTGATAAAATCAGAGATTTTGGTGGAGAATTAATTAACCCCATGGGCGTTCCGGAAGAAATGCTGTGCAAAGCAGCCAAAATGGCAGTATGCAAAATTAATATTGACTCAGATCTAAGATTAGCAATGACAGCAGGTTTAAGAGAAGCTATACATAATAAAGTTTCTAATATTGACCCGAGAGAGTTTATAAAACCAGGAAAAGCAATGATGAAATACGTGATAAAACATAAGATTAAAAATGTTTTAGTCAGTGAAAATAAAGCTTGATTGATTACGGACAGTAAAAAATAATGTTAAATAAGCACAGATTGGAGGTTAAGTATAAAAAGAATGACACCAAAAATGATTATATTAGATAGAGAAGGTACAATACTTCAACATAAGGAGCCCTATATTCTACACCAAAAAGATATCAAATTTATTCCTGGTTCAATTTCAGCTTTGAAAAAAATACTTGAAAAGGACATACATATATCTGTAGTTAGTAACCAATCACCAATAAATAGAGGTCTAATATCAGATGTTTTTGTGCAATCAACAAATAAGCTAATTTTTTCAAAAATAAATAAAAAAAGTTTAAACTTTAGTTTTTATTATTGTCCGCACACAGATGAAAATGGCTGTAGTTGCCGAAAACCTAAGCCAGGTTTGCTATTACAGGCCATGCAAAATCATAATGTAATGCCAAACGAATGTTGGATGGTAGGAGACACTGACACTGATATGTTAGCTGGATTAAGCGCAGGCATAGAATATAATTTTCACTTGTTGTCTGGACGACAATTAGCGCCAAGTTTATATGCAAAAAAAGTTTATGGCAATTTAAATGATTTAGTTAAAAGTTTAGATAATTAAAAGGAGATTTTTTATATGATAGTTAATTTACCTAAGATAATAAACGGAAAAATAAATTATCCAGATGAAACTACCGAAATAATAAAACTTGAATATCCAAATGATTTACAGATTCAATTACCTAAATTTACCACAGAGGATATCGAAAAAATAAAACAAGTTAAATTTTCTTTATCTAAAGAATTAACCAATTTAACAATTTCCGATATTTCAGAATTTATTAATGATGTAGGATTACTTTGGTCAAAATGCAAATCACATGGTAGAAGATTAGCTTCAAAATATGCCCCGTTAGTTACACAGTTTTCAGGAGCTATAACTGAAAGTGATTTCAAAACTATTGGTGATTTTATGGTGCAAAGGTTTCATATTTATGATCAGGTAGAATCGGAATTTGGTAGTGATAGAATATTTGATGAATGGTTACCAAGGCAAATGTCTTATGTCAGAGCTTTTCCTAGAGGTTTGGGTATGCATTATCTAGTAGGCAATTTACCAATTGCTTCAATATATAGTATTTTAAGAGGTATTATTACTAAAAATATAACGTTAGCCAAATTGCCAAGTCGTGATCCCGTTTCGGCGCTAGGATTTATGCTTACTGCTATTGAAATGGATCCTGAACATCCAATTAGTCGCTCGTTATCAGCAGGATATTGGAAACAAGATGACCAAATAGGAGATGAAGCAATAGCGATTTCAGATACTGTTTGTGCATGGGGCGGATTTAATGCTATTTCAAGTATTAAAAAGAAAATACCACCTAATATAACTTTTGCTGAATATGGGCCTAAATGGAGTGTATCTGTAATCGATCTCAACAAGTGCGATGCCAATAGTGCAGCGTATAGAGTCATTGACGACTCATCTTTTTATGATCAAGAAGCCTGTTTTAATACTCAAAGAGTATACGTGAAAGGGAAAATAGACAAATTTATAAAATATTTAATTAAAAATTTTAAATTTTTTAGTACTCACGTTAAATTTTGTTCAACTAACATTGATATTGCAGCAAACCGTAGTTTGGCGCTTTCCGAAGCTCAATATGTTGGCTGTAAAGTAATATACGAAAAAGATTGGGCAATTATTATTGCTAACGCCGAAGAGAAGACAAATATAACACACCCTTTTAATAGAACATTAATTATTCACCCTGTTGAAGATCTTAATGATATTAATAAATATCTAGACAATAATAATCAAACAATGAGTGTTTATCCGTGGGATTTAATAAAAGAGCACAGGGATCAATGGGCATCAGCCGGGATTTGTAGATTTGTTGAATTGGGTTGGTCTAGAATTTTTAGATCTGGTTTTACACACGACGGAATGTACGGTATGCACCCAATGGTTCGTATTGTTTGTATCGAAAGACCTTGGAGTGACAGAGGTAAATATTATTCTTTAAGAAAGAACTTAGAAAAGCATTGGTTTAAAGAGTTATACCCAGAGATGAAAATGCGTGCTGACAAGATAAGTAAAAAAGAAAACGAGGAAGAAAACAAATGAACAAACAAGATAATAATTTTCATACTATTCGTAATATCGATGATTTATTGTCGGTAGAAAATATTTTTTCATGGAATTATGAAAAAATTTCTTTATTGCGGAATCAATGTATTCTGAATAGAGTAAGACAATTAATAAGTGAAAATAAGTACTATAAACAGTACTGTAAGCAAAAAAACATAACCATAGAAATGATGGAAAACTATATCAATTATACTCCAAAGCTACCAAGCTCTATTTTTAAGAAGCATTCTCGATACGTAGATGAAAATAATAGAGAAAATACATATTTAACAACAAGCAGTGGAACGCAAGGAACACTTTCAAAAATTCCTAGAGACTCTGTTACTATGATGAGAATTTATTCATCTATTTTTGCGGGTGTATTAGAAATATTAAAACTTTCTAAAAATTTTCGTTTAATATTGTTAAGTCCACCTAATAGTGAAGTTGATCATTTATGGATAGCTTATATACTATCAGGGGTTGCGATTCATTATGACAGTAAGCATTACATATCTGGCGGAAAATTTGAATCTGAAAAATTTATGAAAGATATATTTGTAGCTGCTAAAGATGATAGACAAACTGTTATACTAGGTACTCCTGCACTTATTGTTGAAATAGCAAAAAAACTAGACCAATTAGAACATAAACTAAATTTCAACAGCAGATGTGTAGTTTTAAGTGCCGGTGGCTGGAAAAAAAGAAGCGGGGAAAAAATTAATGATAGTGATTATAGAAAATTGGTAGTCAAAGCTTTTGGCTTAAATGATGAATCTTACGTGATGGATATTTTTAACATGGTCGAACTTAATAGTGTGATTTTTGAATGTTTAAAACATAAAAAACATTGTCCACCATGGCTTTATGTTCGTGCTTTTGATCCGTGGACGTTAAAAGTGTGCAAATCTGGTGAATTTGGAATTTTAGGTTATTTGGATCCTACTGCGAATAGTTTTCCCGGATTTGTTTTTAGTGATGATTTTGGAAAAGTGTATGAAAAAGTTAATTGCGAATGTGGGATTACGAGCGATGTCGTGGTCATCGAAAGAAGAATTAATAAATTAGAAAGCAGAGGTTGCGCGTTAAAAATTTAATATTTTATACTTTAATTAAAATAAATCATAGAAAAAAAGAGTAATAAATGAATAATAATAAACAACTGGCTATATGTATAGTTACGCCTGCCATGCCGCCGATTATAGGAGGTGCTGAAACTTTTGCAGAAGTTTTGGTACTTTCTTTAGTTCGAAAAAAGCAAAAAATTTTTCTTGTTACTGCAAAATCCCCAAGACTAGAAGTTATTCAATCTATCGAAGAATTAGGCGGAAAAATATTTGCTTTGGGTGAAACATTTGAAGCAGTGGATGGCTATGTGGCTTGGGAATGGGCTGCTTTTTCAAGATCTAAGACAATACATAATATACTGTGTAATTATCAAATAGATATTGTTCACGCGTTAAGTCATGATTGTATTGTTTCTGCAAGAATTGCACTTGAAGATGAAAAATTCAAGAAAGATATTCCATTAGTAATTACAACAAGTGAAATGTCTACAGAAGATACTGAGTTTGGTAAAGCACGATCAAAATTTATTTATAATTTAAAAATAGATGGATTACTTCAACTTAGTAAATACTATATGAATTTAGCTTTAAGCTACGATTGTAAATCTAAAGTTAAGGCAATTGCTGCGGCGGTTGATATCGAGTTGTTTAAAAGCGGTAATAAAATTCGAGGTAGAAAATTTATAGATATCGATGAAAACAGTTTTTTGATCACGTGCCCAAGTCGATTTTCAAAAAGAAAAGGTCAAATTGAATTGTTGCAAGCGTTAAATCAAATGCCATTTGAAATTAAAAAAACTATAATTTGTTTATTAGCAGGGGATATTAATTCAGCTTCAAAAAAATATCAACATGAGATAATAGAATTATCGAAAAAAATTGATGTCAGGTGCTTAATTTTATCAATTCCCAGAACAAAAATGCCTGATATATATGCTGCATCTGATTTGGTGGTTATTCCAAGTTCTAAGGAGGGTTTAGGTTTTGCTGCAATCGAGAGTATGGCAGCAGGTTGTCCAGTACTTCTTAGCAAAGTGTCAGGATTTGATGAAATTCCAGATGGAGAAAATCAAGTTATGTATTTTGATTTAAGTAATTCAAATGATCTAAAATATAAAATTGAAGAGTTGATTATAAATTGTGATTTGCGTGATAAACTAATTAAAAATGGTAGAAAAAGCGTATTAAAAAGATTTTCGTTTGAAAACTTTGCTTCTATAACAATTAATTTGTATAGAAATTTATTAGATTTCACGCATAATAGCGACAATATTCAATTAAGATAATAAATTTAGGCGGCTATAACAAGTGTTTTTTTAAAATAAATTTTATATAAAATTAAGTTTGTTTTTTGTATTATTTAATTAAGAAGGGTATTGATGATTCTAAAAAATATTATTATTAGACCAATGAAAAGAAAAGAGTTTTATTTATTAGAAGATTTTCTATATGAGGCGATTTTCCAGAGAGATGAAGATAATCCTTTGCCTAGAAGCGAAATTAATAAACCGGAATTAAAAGTTTTTATAGAAGGTTTTGGGCGTGCACATGATTATTGTCTAGTTGCAGAATACAAGTCAAAAATTATAGGAGCAGTTTGGACAAGAATTTTATCAGGTGAAGTTAAGGGATTTGGTAACGTTGATGAAAACACTCCTGAATTTGCCATATCAATTTATAAAGAATATAGAAATCAAGGAATTGGTACAAAATTAATGAAACAAATGCTAAGTCTTTTAAAAGATAGAGGCTATAAGCAAGCGTCATTAGCAGTTCAAAAAGATAACTATGCTTTTAAAATGTATCTCTCAGTTGGATTTGAAATTGTTAAAGAAACAGATGAAGAATACATAATGATAAATAAATTAAAATAGTTTACTCAATGCAATTGCAATAGCAGATATTCCCAAAAATACAAGTGTTAGGATTAAAAAAATTATATTCTGCTAGATTTAAAATTTTAAACTTGAGAGATGAAAATTTTTCTTGAAAGGCGAGGAGATTTACTTATGAAAAAATTAATTAAGAAATATTTAACGAATTTTGCTTGCAGTGTTTTAGGCTTATCACTGGTAGTCTCTAACGTTGTAGCAAAAACAGATACTGATGATAAATGGTATGAAAAAGTTTTTGATGAATTTTATATACAAATATTTGAGCCTCTAAGAACTTATGAATTTACAGTAAATGAAGTAAATCAATTTATTAAGCATCTAAATCTAAAATCAGGAAGTAAAATTTTAGACTTGGGCTGCGGTTATGGGAGACATGCAATTGAATTAACAAAGTCTGGCTATAAAGTAGTAGGTATAGATTATAGTGACATACTAATCAATAAAACAATGGAAGATAGTAAAGAATTAGATATACAATGGATTAAATCTGACATGAGAGAAATTCCATTTGAAAATGAGTTTGATGCGGTTATTAATAATGCTTTTGGCTATTTGGAAAATGATGAAGAAGAGCTAAAAGTATTAAAATCAATTTATAAATCTTTGAAACCTGGTGGAATTTTGTTGCAGTGGGAAATCCCAAATAAAATCTGTTGGGCTAGAAGTTTTACTACACCTATAACAGAAAGAATTTCTGAAAACAATTTTTTAATACACGAAAGAGAATATGACTTTGAAACTGCAAAAGAATTTCAAAAATTTAGTCTTGTTATGCCAAATCAGCCAATTTATGAAAGAAAATTTGCAGTAAGGATATTTGATTTAAATGAATTAAAAGAACTATATAACAAAGCAAACCTTAAATACTTACGTAGTTGCGCGTTTGATGGGAGTGAAATAAATTTTGATACAAAAGAAATTATGTTATTAAGCCAAAAACCCTACAATATTTAGTGATAGCAGGAAAACTGTTCAAAAAAAGGAAGGATATATATATTGAAAGTTGGAATTATTGGAGTAGGAAACATAGCATTGTATGGCCATCTGCCTGGTTATAAAAAATTGGAAAAAATAGTAAATGTTGTATCGATGTGCGATAACAATAAAGATTTTGACAGAAAACAGATAGAAAATTATAACACTAGATTTTATGAAAATTATACAGAAATGTTAAAAAAAGAAAAATTAGATGTTGTTAGCGTTTGTGTACCGAATAAATATCATTGTAAAGTTACTGTAGATGCATTAAAAGCTGGGTGTCATGTTTTATGTGAAAAGCCTCCAGCAATGTCTTTGAAAGAAGTAGAAATGATGGCAAATACGGCAAAAGAGCAGAAAAGGATATTGCTGTTTGGGTTTCAGTTTCGGATGCATCCTGAGGTAAAATTATTAAAAAATTACATAGATAATGGAAAACTTGGATTTATTTATCATTGTAAAATTCAGGCTCTAAGGCGTAGAGGCATACCTGGATGGGGAAATTATACAAGCAAAGATATTCAGGGCGGGGGAGCTTTTATTGATTACGGGGTTCATTTTTTAGATATAGCTTTGTATCTTTTGGGATATAAAAATATAGATTTTATATTAGCTAACACGCAAAATTATATAGGTAAACAACCAGGAACAGGATTTTATGGCGATTGGAATCACAAGGAGTTTGACGTAGAAGATTATGCTAATGGTTATATACAATTTAAAGATGGAACATCACTATATTTAGAAACATCTTTTGCAGCCAATATCGAAGAAAAAGAAAACACAAAGATTCATTTTTTGGGTAGCAAAGCTGGTACTCAGCTATTTCCATTTAAAATGTTTAAAGAGGAAATGAGTCATCAAGTGAATGTAATTCCAATTATCGATAAGCAAAATAATAGAGAAAAATTAGTTGAACATTTTGTTCAATGTTGCTTAGGTAATGAAAAACCTATTTTCAGTATGGAAGAAGCATTATTTTTGCAAAATATTATAGATAAATTTTATGAGTCAAGTCGTTTATCTGATAGAATAAAATTATAATAAAAAGGAGCAATACTATGTTAAATGACAAACCAGTGATACTTGGAGGAAATAATATATTAGGGTCAATAAGTGAATGGCCCATTATTACCGAGGAAGACAGGAAAGATTTAGTAAATACTTTGGATAGCAGAAATTGGGGGTTAAATGGGAACAAAGAACGATTATTTACTAAAAATTTTATAAAATACATAGGTTGTAAATATGGCCATGCTGTTGCAAATGGTACAGTATCCCTTGAAATAATTTTAAGATCTTGTGAAATTGGTTTAGGCGATGAGGTTATTGTTCCAGCACTTACATGGATTGCTACAGCTAGTACTGTAGTACAAGTTGGAGCAAAACCTGTGTTTGCAGATGTATCAAAAAATTCATTTGTTATAGATCCTAAATCTATAGAAGAAAAAATTACTGCAAAAACAAAAGCAATAATTCCAGTTCATTTACATGGTCAGCCTGCTGATATGGAATCTATTATTAATATTGCTAAAAAACATAGATTAGTTGTTATCGAAGATTGTGCGCAGGCTCAAGGCGCAGAATTTAAAAATATTAAAGTCGGAAATTGCGGACATTTTGGGTCTTTCAGTTTTCAAATGGCTAAATTAATGACTGCTGGCGAAGGCGGGTTTGTTACTACCAATGAAGAAAAATATTCGCATTTGATTTACTCTTTTAAAAATTGTGGCAGAAAATTAAATAAAAACGATAAACAAATTCTTGGCTACAATTATAGAATGACAGAATTTCAAGCTGGAATCTTGAATAGACAACTAGAAATATTTGAAAAACAATCTTTATTGCGACATGAACTTGGAGATAAGCTAGATATAGAGCTAAGTAAAATAGAAGGTATATACCCAGTTGGGCGCGAAGCTTTTGTTACAAGGCACGGAAGATATAGATATTCATTTAGATATAGCAAAAAATTATTTCATGGAATGAGCTTAGAAATTTTTAAAAAGTCGTTAGAAGCTGAAGGATGTTTAGTACATACGATCTGTACACCTGTTTATAGAGAAGAATTGTTCCCAATAAATACAGGTGTTACATATTTAGAAAATACAGAAAACATAGCAAAAGAAGCAATATTATTGAGCCATCAAATGCTAATAAATTCGTCTATTGTAGAGAAGTTGCCTATTATTATCAATAGAATTTTGAAAAATTCAAAAGAAATAGTAGAAAAAAATTAATAAAATTAGATAGAAGAAATAAAATGTCTTTATTGGAAGTTCATAAATTAAATAAAAAATATTCAAAGAATTTTTATGCAAATAAGGATGTTAGTTTTTGTGTAAATGAAGGAGAAATTTTTGGAATATTAGGACCAAACGGAGCAGGAAAGACAACATTGGTAAAACAAATTACAACATTATTAAAGCCTACTAGTGGAAATATAAAAATTAATGGTATGGATATCACTGATAACCCACAATATGCAAGAAAAATGCTGTCGTTGCAGCCACAAACGCATATTCCAATAGACGGCTTGACTCCACAACAAATACTTTCTATTGTTGGAGAACTAAGGGGCGGAAGACGCAAAGAAATAGAAGAAAGAATAGAATATTTATTTGATAGGCTTCAGATTACTGACTGGTCACACTGCCCAAGTAGTAAGTTATCCGGCGGTATCAAAAGATTAGTTTCGTTTGCTTTATCTGTTATAGTATTGCCCAAGTTAGTTATTTTAGATGAACCTACAAACGATGTAGATCCTGCTAGAAGAAAATTTCTATGGGAAATGGTAAAAGAAATATCTCAACAAGGATCTTCAGTATTATTGATAACTCATAATGTAAACGAAGCAGAAAAAATTATTGATCGTCTAGCAATTATGAATAATTCTAGAATAATTAAAACTGGAAGATTATCAGAAATAAGAAAATTTAATGAAAATATTTTGGTTTTAGATTTATGGGTTAAATCTCAAATTAAACATAACTTTCCTGAATATTTTAACGTTTATTATTCAGACAAGTTTTATTATAAAATATATTTAAATAATGAACAAGTGCTAAGTTCTATAAAATGGCTAAATTCAATGAAAGAGAAAATGTATATTGATGAATACAAAATAGGACCAATAACATTGGAGGACGCTTATCTTAAATATGTTGGAGAAAAAAAGTTCGCTGGATGCTGAAAAATAATATGAAAAATTTTTTATTATTAATAAAATGGCAAGCATTAAGAATGAAAATTACGTTACCTTTTCTATGTGTCTTGCAAATTGTCATTGGTGTAGGAGCGTCATTTGGACTTGGATTTATTATGCCAAGGAGTATTGATAGTAGTGAACTCTTATATTCCATTACGGGGATACCTATTATAACCATGTTAATGGTTGGGCTGTCTCTATTTCCGCAGATCGTATCAGACGATATAGATAAAGGTATTTTTGATTACATATGGTCATTGCCTTTATCTAGAATTACTTTTTTTATTTCAGATGTAACTGTTTGGGTTTTAAGTGCTTTACCGGGATTTATTTTATCGTTAGTCACTTCAAGTTTACATTATAATTTTAAATTTCGAATTCATGTTTCTGTAGTTTCTTGTTTTTTATTGGTGATGTGTACAACATGTTTTATTGGATATACTATTGCTCACTTGTTGAAAAATTCACAGTTTGTGTTGCTAATTACAAGTTTTATACTCTTTTCTTTGTTTCTATTTTCTCCTGTAATATATCCAATAACACGTTTACCAAAATGGATGGTATATTTGCATGAAATTTTGCCAATCAAACACATGTCAGATTTGATAAGAGGAAGTATAAGTGATTTTCATTTTAATTTTGCTAAGAGCTTAATTGTTGTCAGTATTTGGACGGTTATATGTTTATTTATTATTTATTTTAAAGTGCTTAAAATCAAGACAAAATAGATAAAAATTAAGATAAATCGAAGTTTTATGTATTATTTGTATACTTAATACGTTAAACAACTAAATAAAATTATTTATAATATTAAGAAAAATTGGATTAAGTCAAAAAGTTTAATGGGAAAAAACGAGGATAAAAATGAATATTTTTGATTTTACATGGATTATCGCAATAATCTCAATTATTGGTACGTTTTTTAATATTAAAAAGAAAGTGTTTTGTTTTTATTTGTGGGCTGTAGTTGAGATAATATGTTTTATACTCGATATTAAGAATCATCAATATGGCAGAGCATTCCTAGACCTATTTGGTCTTGGCATGAATATCTATGGCATAGTTACTTGGACTAAAGAAGATAAATTAGAAAATAGCGATGTAAAGGAATGCAAAAATGGGTAATTTTGACTATACATGGATTACTGCAATAATTTCAATATTAGCTTCGTATCTCAATGTCAAAAAGAAAGTCATTTGTTTTTATTTATGGGGTGCAACTGTAATAGTCCACGCTATAATTGATATTAAAAGTCAACAATATGGTAGAGCATTTTTAGATGTATTTTTGTTAGGAATAAATATTTACGGCATTATTACTTGGACTAAAGAAACTAAACAACCCTGTACTTAATTTATAATAATTCTTGTTTTATAGCTAAAGCACTGTGTATAATTTTATTTATATCAATATAGAGCCAAAAACAACACTACTGAGTGTTCGTTTTTAGATTTTGTTGCTCCACCATCCATTATATATAACTCGAAAGCGAAAAACTCAACGGACTTGCGCTAAAGTACAAAACGTCATATCAGGATCAGTCCAGGATCTTATTTCTCAGGGCTTAAGAGATTCCGGTTACGTACAGGTTCTTAAATAAATTTTTTACAAAATCAGTATCCTTAAATCTAATTTTTTCGTTGCCTTTTATCTGATATTCTTCGTGTCCTCTACCTAAAATAACAACCAAATCGCCTTCCTCAGCTATTTCTATTGCTTTTTTTATGGCATCTCTTCTGTCAACTATTGTTTCATGATTATTATTTTTCATTCCAGACTCAATTTCAAAAATGATCTTCTTAGGGTCTTCTGTTCTTGGGTTGTCTGAGGTTATAATGGTATAGTCACAATATTTTTCTGATATTTCACCCATTTTTGGCCGTTTAGTTCTATCACGGTCACCGCCACATCCAAATACACTAATTATTTTTTTTGCTTCTATCAATTTTATTTGCGAAAGAGTATTTTCCATTGCGTCGGGTGTATGCGCAAAATCCACAATTATGTGAAATTTTTGACCACAATTTATCATCTCAAAGCGACCTGGTACAAATATTTTTTTTAAATTTCTTCTAATAATTTCCAAAGGTATTTTTTTACAAAAACCTACTGCAATAGAGGCTAAACTATTAGATACAAAATGGTATCCAATTAATGGAATTTCGATTTTTGTAGAAAAGAAACGGTTGTAATAAAGATCAAAGGTAGATCCATTATTTGTAAATTCGATATTACGTGCATTAAAGTTTACTTCAGTGTCTTTAATACCATAAGAAATAGTGTGACAATTACATCCATCTTTTACTCTGGAGTAAAAATAGTCATCTTTATTAATTATAGCACATCCTTCTTTTACAACTGATTTAAACAACTTAAGTTTAGCTTGAAAATAATTTTCCATAGTTCCATGGAAATCCAGATGATCTTGAGTAAAATTAGTGAATACTCCTATTCCGTATTTAATACCATTTGTACGTTCTAACGCTAGAGCGTGAGAAGTTACTTCCATGATCATTGTATCGATCCCGACAGATACAGCTCTGTGCATAAACTCATATATAAACGGAGCTTCAGGTGTTGTATTTTCTGTTGAAAAAATTTGATTTCCTAATCTGTTATTTACCGTACCTATTACTGCAGTTTTGTATTCTGTCCCTATTACGCTTTCTATCATGTATGATGTTGAGGTTTTACCGTTTGTTCCAGTTATACCTATAATATTTAGATTTTTATTAGGAAAATTATAGAATCTTCCTGAAATTATAGAAATTCTCTTCCACGTATCTCTAATGACAACAAGAGTTACGTTATCAGGAATATTAATTAATCTTTCTGATACTATTGCTACAGCACCGTTAGAAATTGCTTCATCAATAAATAAATGTGAGTCACTTCTGCATTCTCCTCCTGGTTTTTTATAGCCTGGTAAACAGACAAATAAATCACCCTTCGAGACGCGTTTTGAATGTAATGAAATCCCAAAAATTTTTTTATTTGAATAATTTAGTATAGTCCTATATAGACCTCTTATTAAATTATAAAGTCTTTTTGAATACATTTTAAAAGAACTCCAATCGATTACAACTATTTCTTGAACGCTCTCAGCACTAAAGTACTAGAGATTCTCACGAACATAAAAAAGAGTCACGAAGATTACATCTCGGACCACACATTTTTACAAAACTCAAAGGCAAGTATCGTTATTTCCAGTTGAAATCACCACTGTATTTGCTGTCTATGTATCTGCATATATCAATTTCCATTATTCCATTATCTAATATAGGATAGTGTTTTAATTTATTACCTTCAAAAACTGCTACACAACTTTTTGCATCACAATCGTATACTTCTTTTTGGTCAGTTTTGCTGGTATCTTCATCTTTAGATCTTGCAAATTGTTCATCGCCTGAATAAACTGTAGCGAAACAGTTGTATGTGTTGTTTTTATGATTATGTCCTTTTATTATAAATTTCAAATTATTTTCAGCCAAAAATTTTGCAGATGCAACGTTATATTTCGACCATAGCCAGATAGAAGGCAATTTTAAAAGATTTTCTTCAAGTGTACTTATTTTTTCTTTTCCAAAATTAATTTCTTGTGATTCACCAAATGGGCAACCCGAAAAAGGTTTTTTAAATAGTTTTATTGTATTCATTAAATTTATTTTTTTGGAAAATATATATTCATAAAAATAATTGTCACAAAACCAACCATGAACGCAAAAAATTTCATTGTTTACTATAGTAGCGATAGGTAAATAATTAAAAAAGCTATGATATAATTCATATAAATCAATGACTAAATTGCTCTTATATCTTTCAGATAAATAGTAAATTAGTTCCTGTGAACAACAACCATATCTTGTTTCGTGATTTCCCCTTACCAAAACAACGTTTTCTGGAAATAAAAATTTCAAGATTTGCGTGAAAATTAATAAATTTAAAGGATCAGAATAGCAATCACTCGAAAACGCAGGCGGATCTATAGAATCACCAAGAAAACATATTACAACTTTACCTTTTGTTTCTTTAAATTTTTTTAAAAAATATCTAACTATTTTGAAAAACGATTTGAGGTCTCCATGAATGTCTGATGCGCATATTAATGTTTCGACATCATTTATTTCATGTAATATTGATTCCTCTTTTTCAAATAATTTTTTAGTCTCGTTACATAACTTATATACGCTGAAATAATTTAAAACAGGAATTTTCTCTTCTTTATTAAATTTTTCAAAAAAGTCAACCAAATCTTCCATTTTTTTTAATGGATTTTCAATTTTCCCTTTTTTTTCGTATTCAGCTAAAAGTGTTTTAATCTTGTCATCGTCTGAATAAAAAACTTTTCTATTATTTTTTCTTTTATTCATATCTGTATTTATCTTTTTTATATCAATTTTTTTTATGTCGTTCTCTAATTTATTAGCTATTTTAAAAAATTTTTCTTCAAGAGCTTTTAAGTCAGAATCAAGTAACATTCCCTTTAATTTTGATTTTTCTGTTACAGTTTTAGGGGAGAGCATCAAAATTAATAAATAAAAATGAGTATTATGGAACAAATTTTTAAGTATATTTACTTTTACAAATGTTTTATAGTTTTCACATTTTATTGCTTCAAAATTTTCAATACTATACGATTCAATATTTATGTTTTCGCAATTTTCACAGCAAAAATCTACCCTTTTAGTAATTTTTTTACGTACAAACGGAAATATTGTTTTAATAAGAACATCAAATTCATCCCCAATTCTGAGTTTAATATGATTATATTCTCTTATAAAATTTCTGTGAGCACCAGAAAACTCTTCGTCTCCGTCAGAACTCATCATGAAAAATGAAGTAATACCATAATACCAATTCTCACCTTTTTCTTTTATGTTTCTAACTATATTTTTAATATATTCAGTATTTTTTCCAAAAAGTGACGAATAATTATTTTTTCCTTCTTCTTCATAGAAAATACTAGCAAAAAAATCGAGATATGAAGTTACCTTATGTCCTTTTACTAGAAAACTAAGTTCAAATTTAGTATCACAGCAGTAATTCATGAAGTGATCATCATTTTTACATTTTAAAATCTTTTTATTTAGGGCTAAAATCTTGTTTCTAATATTTTTTGCTTTTTTTAATGTTTCTTCACTATAAGAACAAATGTCAGTTTCTTCTTCGTCTTCGTGTTCTTCTTCATATCGATTCTCGTATTTATTTTCTTCTTTGTTTTCATCTAGGCATTCAAATTTATTTTCGTTTTCATGTTCGTTTTTACTTTCGTCCTTTTTCTCGTCGATTTCCAAAGGTGGCTTTTTATGTTTTTTTTTAAATTTAGATGTAACAAAACTAATTAAATTTTTACGATTTCCTATAGCTAGTGAAAGCGTTATCAGCGTAACAACTGCTATAGCAATCTTTTTTTTGCTGATATCTGATGCTTTCACTTGTTCTGTTTTTGCAGAAAAATATATACTGAAAGTTAGAAGAAAAGATAAAAATTTTTTCAACTTTTGCATCTTTTTAATTATCATATGTATCACCTTCAAACTATATCTATAAGAAAAGGTTCTAAACTCAAACAATCACTTTTACGATAGATTTTTTCAGTGATTTCGAAAATATAATTTTATCTGACTTCGATGATCCAAAATAAGTAACATTATCTAATTATGACCAATCAAAATCATCATTATCGTAATAACTATAATAACCATAACTATAGTTATCAGCTATTAATTTTTCATCTTCACCATAAGTATAATCATAATAAATATTATAATAATTATAATCATCAATACCATCATATCCATCTTTAAGTACTACATTATTTGCCTCTGAAATTGGTACACCACCTTTTTCATCTTCTTTTACAGGTTCTTCCTTATTTTTAAATACTTCGTTATTAGCAGCATTTAATGGATTTGAATTAAACGTCTCTGTTCTTTCTTTCCCATCTGAGTTATCTTTAACTTCATCCGCTAATTCATCAACTTGTCTTGATTTATAAGCACAGACTGCTGCAGGACCTAAGATAGGCAGCAACTGCTAAACAAGTTAACGTTTTCTTCTTATTTTCTTTAAAATATTTGATAAGAGAAACAACATACGCTTCTGATTTCTCTTTCAAATTTGCTTTTTCTTTAGAAAACTTAAAATTCCTACAGTTTGTTTTATATTTTTCTGAAACATTAGCGGTTTTCGAATTTTCACTTAGGTTAGCACTAATTTTTTGAACTGTTGGCATCATTAACAGTACCGAAAGCAAAACCAATAATTTCTTATTTATAATTTTTCACCTCACAGTTCGCTAAATCATGATACTACTGCATCTATTTACCTATTATCCAACTAATAATTGTATTAGACCTGTCCTGGTGGAACTTATCCACGGTGATAAAATGATCTTTTTTGAGTTTTGTTTTGCCAAAAATACTCGAAAGACAGCAAGTATTTATGCATTTTTGACTTCACACAACGTCAAAAAATCTTCATTTTATCTCTCGTGTCTAAGTTTCAGGACAGATCTATTAAAAAATTGGTGAAAACCAGTTCTCTCACTTGACCGCTTTTCTAAACTTCCAGTTTCGTTTAAAAGCTGTTTCCACTCTTTTAAACTTTCGCATACCTAATTGCTTCTTTGTACGTACAACCTTCTCTGAGGTATTTAAAGACTAATTCTCGTCCGTCTTTTAAATAAGCCATAATTTTACTATATCACAGATAAGTTTAAAACGAAACAGCTATAAACCTCGTGGTTGTAGTCTGAATAATGTTGCAGGTGCTATTATCTTATGACTTGACATCTTATATTTTAGGTTTTTGAATTAACTCGACGAATTGCTTAAAACATTCACGTTTTAATTCTTTCTTGTAATTTTCAGAATTTGCTATAGTTTGTGAAGATTGTAAAAAATGTATGAACTTTCCAAATTCTTCAAGTTTTTTATCAGATTTTTTATCAGATTCTTCACGACTCCTAAATAGATTGGTTATGAAGTTGCCATCCACAAATAGATTGGTCCAGAAGTAGTCCTCCGTTGCTAATTTTGAATAATCTCCTTTACAAAAATCAACAACTTTTTTAATGTAATTTCTAAAAGTAGACATATAAGAAAGAAATAATATATCCTCATCATCATCTTTTTTATCTATCATCCCATTAGGTCCTTTATTAGCCACATCTGATGAACTTAAACTAGACGTTTTTGCGGATGTCTTATCTTTTTCTTCTCCTTCAGGATCTTTTTTCTCTTTATCTACACCTTTTTCTCTTAAATCCTCATTAACAGAAGTTGATGGATTTGAATTAGTATCTATTCCTTTTTTACTATCTGAGTTATATTTACCTTTGTCCGCTGATTCCTCAACTTGTTTTGATTTACAAACGTAACCTACAGTAGCGAATAAGACCACAGCAGCTACTATTGAACCAGCTAACGTTTTCTTTTTATTTTCTTTAGAATATTTGAGAAGAGAATCTGCATACATTCCTGCTTTTTCTTTGTAGAACTGAAAATTCCTACAATTTGTTTTACATTTTTTTGAAACATTAGCAATTTTCGAATTTTCCTCTAGGTTAGCATTAATTTTTTGAATTGTTGGTATCATTATACCTCTTTCGAAACTAAAAGCCGTATGATAAAATCAGAAGATGAAGTATGAAAAAATAAAAGTGATAAAACCCGAAGACTTCCGTAGATTGACGGGAGTAAAAGTAAAAACATATGAAAAAATGGTAGAAATCGTAGGCAATGCGCAGAAAGCGAAAAAAGCGCAAGGGGGACGGAAAAACAAACTTTCAGTGGAAGA
>Ga0209737_10000333_pt1 | contig 41294 bp, 35 predicted proteins | sample TergutCu122P3_FD_187284 | JGI IMG/M metagenome (GOLD analysis project Ga0209737, IMG submission 187284) | Cubitermes ugandensis P3 segment gut microbial communities from Kakamega Forest, Kenya - Cu122 P3 (SPAdes) (version 2) | ecosystem: Host-associated > Arthropoda: Insects > Digestive system...
TTATTGATCGTTTAGTTAAACTCATTCCGGATAAGAATCTGAAGTTGATTAGGTATTATGGTTTGTATTCTAGGCGTACGTCGGTTAGGCTTCAGAAAGTGCTTACGTCTCTTAGTTGTGAAAAAGTGCCTGTTAGGTCAAAGAGGGAGGTGGTTTTGTGTTCTAATTGTGGTTGTGTTATGGATCTTGTGGGTGTGACTAGGCTTGATGGTGATGGTGGTTTGGTTTATGGTGATTGGGATGATGCTTATGATTATGCAAATTGGTAAGGTCTAGTTAATTCGCGCCGAAGGCGCTTTGTTCTTTTTTTGCCGCTTTTTCTATGTTTGAATACAATTGTTTCTCTTGGTTTGAGATAATTGTTATGTCTGTACGTGTGACGCTTTTTACAAGTGGAATTTTGATTAGTCGTGCTTGTCGTGTTTGAGGCACATAATTTACTGTAGCCTCCCGGTTAGTTTGGCATAATTTTTCGCCTGAAGACCAAACTTCATACATTTCAACTTTCAAATGGTATGTTCCTTCAGCTATACCTTTTGTATCCATAATCCAGCTGTATTCCAGCTCGTTTGTTCCTAACGAACCTTGAATTACCTGAATAAACACGGTACTTATAGATGTGTCTTCAAAGAATAGGTCAGCTTTAATTTTGGAAAATGCTCGATATGATGGTTCAAGTCTAAAACTAGTTTTGAGGATTAACTCGTCAATTCCTGTTATTGTTTCCATTTTAGTTATGTAGATCTGTTTTTGTGCTACAAGACTTGTTTTTTTGTTTTGATTTGTAGCCGTAGCAGAGAGGCTGTCAAAAGTTAATTGTTTCATAGGTTTAATTGTTTTTGACATGCTTTTCTCCTGTATTATTTAGTTTGCTTGTTAATGTTGTTTTAGTTTTGCGTCTTTAGTTTAAACTATCGCTAAATACAATAATCTCGTTATTAGTTTAGAACTCTATTACATCATCATTAAAGGGGCGTAAGTGTTTGAGCAATAGCGATATGGATGCAGATTTCTATTTAAATGAAAATGATGCTGCTGAAGATGACAATCAAAATAGCAAGTCTTTAACAGCTTCAGGTATAGCTGAATATATTCGTTTTAACTGTTGCCCTCGTTTCTTTAAATTAACATTTGAAGGTAAAGAAATAAAAAAGCGTAAATGGCCTGAGGCTTTCAAACAGCTTAATCCTCTTCTTTCTGGCGCCGGCAAAAAGTTTGAAGCAAAAAAAATTTCTGAGATAAAAGAAAAAGCTTCTGCTTATTACGACTTTACTAGATATAATCCTTACCAGCATGGTTGGGAAAAAGCAGCAGATTCTTTGAATGAACTGCGTCAGATTATTAATCAAATTTTAGTAGGTGTAGAAGAAAAAAACAGTGATGAATTAACATTACTCTATCAAGTTCCTATGAAGGGTCAAATTGGTGTGTGGGCTATAAAAGGTATAGCAGATTTGATTGCAATTTGGCCTTCTGAAAATGGAAAGGTTACTGTGCGGATTTTTGAGCTTAAGGCTTCTTGGAAGGAGCAAACTACGCATCGTATTCAAGTGGCAATTTATGCTTTGTTGCTTTCACAAGTGTTAGATGATTTATCGTTTAGTGTTGAAGTTGAAGGTGGTGTTATTAGTCGTGAAACTTGCCTTGAAAATTTTTCTCCTCGAAATTTGCCTAAATTCAAGTTAGGTCCTTTAATTCATGATGTTGAACGTTTGCTTGCTGAGAATGGTGAATTACATCGTATTCATAAGACACCTTTAGAGCAAGTTGATTTTCAACTTTGTTCTAGATGTGATCCTTGCGGGTTTAATGAATGTTGTATTATTTGTGCTATAGAAACTGAAAATATAGCGTTGCTTAATTTAAGTCGGGGGGAGCAGAAGGCTCTTAGGTATCATGGTGTTTTCAAGCTTGAGGATTTGGCAAAACTCAAACCAGTGCTTGATGCCTATAGTTTGCGTCCTTATGATTTTAAAATTCTTCCTGCAAATGACCCGCAAAAGGTTCGTGAATTATCAACTGATCCAATAGTCGGTTCTAAAATAGATTGGTTAATTGAACGTGCTCAATATATGCTAAGCGGTATTCGACCTAACAGTAGTTATGCTAGTAAAAACCGCTGGACACCTTGGTTAACTGGCACAGGTTATGGTGGTCTTCCTGAGGACAGTCCTGTTTTAAGTGTTAATACATCATCACTGTTTTTAGTGCCTGTTTCTGATAGTATGATTCGAATTTATTTTTTTATCGAATGGGATTATATGCTTGATATAATATCCATGATTAGTGTACGGGTTAATTGCACTCGATACCGTGGTGAGCCTCCAAGTATCTCCCATATCGTTCACGAGTTACCTGATGACCATAAAGAGTGTCTTGATCAAGAAAAAACGCTTCTGGAAACTTTCTTCAAAGATCTAACAGTTGCGATTCAAAAAGTTGCAAACGAAACAGGCAACCCTAGCAAAGCACCGTTGCACCTGTATTTTTTTAGCCATCAAGAACGTGACATTCTAATGAAAGCAGTATGTCGTCATCAAACACTTATCAGTGCTAGAGCCATAAGAGACCTTCTAGGGTTAAGACAAGCTATTGATCAGCCAATGTTTTCAATACTTCAAGACGAAGTTCAACGTAGAAAAGCCCTAAAATTTCACAGCAACGGCCTTTTACCTATTCTTGAACAGATAACATTTTTTGACCGCAAAAACTGGAAAGCAACACGAAAAGACAACACCACAGTAGACCTAAACACAGTTTTCCGCGACGGCCTATTCAATTATACTTTACCCTTCAATAGAAACCCTGACGGATCTATTGTTTTCCTGCGAGATGACTTAACCCAAAAAGACGGTTATTACCCTGCGCGAGCCCGCTTCAGTAACCAATTACCTGTAGAATACATTTGGGGCGCAAAAGGCCGTCTTGATAATTTTCAAGAAAAAGGTCAGGCTAAAATTATAGTAGAGAAACGTAAATGGTGTGATTATCCTCAAAAAACTCGGCGTATAACTGATGAAGAACTCAACCTTATGGGGCAAAAACTTTGTTTGGCTCTTGAGCATGTTGAGCGTTCGATAACTATTCGTAATCGTAGATTGAAAAAAGAGCCTATAGATATTCCTACAATTGCAGAATTTACTTTAGGGCCTTCAACTCTTGAGCGTAGTTGTAGAGAGTTTCTTGATTTAGAGTATTTTTCTAAGCGGCAGGAGATGTATCAGCATTATGCGTTATTGCCTTACCAGCGGGTGGCAACTGGTAAGTCTTTAATTTTTGAGTGTATGCGTGTTTTTGAGTTTGAACAAGAGTTTGTGGTTCATGGTAAGCTTGTCTATGAAGGTATTGGGTTGCCTAAGGCTGAATGTGTCATTAATGCTTGTCGTGTTAAAGGGTCTGATGATTCCAGTTCTGGTGATTGGATGGTGGTAACTGAGCTTGCTAAGAACTCGTTTGGTCAATTTGAGGAGGTTCAAAAGTGTTCTCCTTCAGAAATTGGTAAATCTGCTCGTGCTATTATTAACAAAGTTGATGTTCAAAGTCTTGAAATTATTGTTAAGGTAATCAATTGGCCTAGTAAGGGTAATAAGTATAGTGCGTGGCATAATTTGCCTACAACTGATCCTGAGAAAGCTAAATCTAAATATTTGCAGCTTTTTGAGAAAGGTCGTTATTATATTTTAGATGAGTTAGTTGATGATATACTTTCTGATAGAGCTGAGAAAAGTCTTAACCATTCTGATAGTAATTTTCTTTATCTTCTTTTGGCTGATTATTTAGCGGGAAAAACGTGTGGTTCTATGCGTACTGCATTGCCCATGTCGGGGGCTGTAGGTTTCCTAAATTGGATGAAAAATAGGCTTTTTGCTCCAAAAGTTGAGCAAGCACTTTTTGTTGATCATGTTTTTAGTAATGAACCAATTATTATGCTTCAGGGTCCGCCGGGTACTGGTAAAACTGAGACGTTGCAGTTGGCTGTTTTAGCGCATGTGGCTGCTCATAGTGCTTTTTCTAAGTGTCGTGTACTTATGGTTGCGCCTACTCATAAGGCTATACAGGAATTTGTTACTAAACTTGCTCGTTGCCGGCAGGAGTACATAGATGCTGGTGGTAAAGATCTTAAGGATTTGCGGATTTTTCGTGTGTTAAGTAGTGATACTAGCTCTGTTAAGCCTTTAACTGGTGTTACTTGTATTAATTACAACAAGGATAAGGATGCTGTTGAAGAGTTAACTGGTATTTTGTCAAATCAAGCATCATTAGTGTCTGGTTCTTCTTTGTCTGAACCAACGATTTTATGTTTAACTCCTCCTAGTCTATATGGTTTTATGAAGAAAGTTGGTGGTGGTGAGCCTCCTTGGGGTGAGGGCTTTTTTGATCTTCTAGTTGTTGATGAAGCAAGTATGATGAGGTTGCCTGAATTTATTTTATCTGGGAGTTTTGTGACTAAAAATAGTCAGTTTCTTGTTGCAGGGGATCATCGACAATTGCCTCCGATTGTTTCTCATAATTGGGAGAAAGAGGACAGACGTACGCTTGAAGAGATGGCTTCTTTTCTTTCTACAATGGATTTTTTGCGGTTGTTACGTGATGAGGATTTAGGTCTTGATCGGATAAAATGTAGTAGTCCTGCCAATATTCCTGCTATTCGTCTTTGTGAGAGTCATCGGTGTCATTTTGTTGTTGCGGATTTTCTTAAAGAATGGGTTTATGAAAAAGATAAGATTGATTTTTGTTCTAATCAGAGGGCGACTTTGGATTTATTTACCTCTAAAACTGACGGGTTAAATGTAGTGTTTGAACCTGAAAATGTGTTTGTACTCATTGTGCATGATGAGGCTGAAAGTTTTCAGTCTAATTTAACTGAGGCTTTAATTGTGAATGCGTTGGTGCGTTGTGTATCGCCTGAGATAGTTGGTGTAATTACGCCTCATAATGCTCAAAAGGGGTTGCTTAAGAATCTGCTTGTAGATGGTTATAGTGAAACGCGTGTGGATACTGTTGAGCGTTATCAAGGTGGCGAGGCTGATTTTATAATTATAAGCTCTACTGTTAGTGATCCTGATTATGTTCGAAGTGAGAGTGATTTCTTGCTAAATCTTAATCGTATAAATGTCTCTATAAGTCGTATGAAGAAAAAAATTGTGGTTATTGCTAGTCGTTCAATTTTTGAGTTCATGCCTCAAGACGCAAAAGATTATGATAAGGCGTTACTGTGGCGTGGGATTTCTCAAGCTGTTGGGTACACTGCAGGGTCTAAACCGTGTTGGACAGGTGAACTTTCAAAGTTTATAGGTCAAAATGTGTCTTCTCAGGCAAACATTGAAGTTTACACTGCATAGAAACCTCTTTTCTATGGAACGTTTTATGCTGATACACGATGGTTTTTTGTTTTACTATGTTTTAGAAAGCGAGTGATACGGTAGAGGTGAAATTAACTGTGTTCTCTTAAGTAAACTGGTGTTTTTATGTTGTGCGTTTGGTTTTTAAATTATTTCTACTTGTTCGTGGTATGTTTTTTGTGGGTTTTGCTTTTTGTGTTTTTTTGTTAAAAATTGTTGTGTTCAAAAACGTATATTAGTCAAAGCATCCAATCTATCCTGAACGAGTAGGGAAAAAAATTGAAAACTCATGTTACCTTTGTTAATCCTCCTTATCCACCGGGAGCTCATCAGCATCCGCCCTTTATTCCATTAGGTATTGGTTATTTGGCTGCTGTTTTGGAGAAAGCTGGATATAAGGTGGATGTTATTGATTGCCAGGCGATGAAGTTATCTTATGATCAGTTTAAAGAGGAGCTTGCTAAGCGTAATCCTGATGTTGTGGGTATGAGTGCGACCACTTTGATTTACAAGTCAGGTGGTGAGTGTGCACGAATTGCTAAAGAGGTTAATCCTAAGGTTATTACGTTGCTTGGTGGTTCACATGTTTCTTTTTGGGATGAGAATGCTTTAAAGGAGTATCCTACACTTGATATTGTTGTACGTAAGGAGGGTGAGGCTACTCTTCTTGATTTAATGGAGCGTATTGAGGCGGGGCAGCCTTATTATGATGTGGTAGGTACTACTTGTAGAAATGGTGATGAAATTGTCAAGAATCCTGATAGACCATACATTCAAGATCTTGATGCTTTGCCTTTTCCTGCTCATCATCTTTTTCCGCTTGATTATCTAAACAAGTTTGGCATAGTTATTTTCCCAGTGTATACCAGTAGAGGTTGTCCTTATTGGTGTAGTTTTTGTTCAGCTGTGCGTATGTTTGGTAGGGGTTATCGTATGAGAAGTCCTAAAAATGTAGTTGATGAGCTTGAACATTTGGTCAAAACGTTTGGTGCTCAACAATTCACATTTTATGATGACGCGTTTACTGTTGACCAGAATCGCACTCGAGAAATCTGTAGGCTTATCATAGATCGTGGTTTGAAGATAAAATGGGACTGTGAAGCCCGTGTAGACATGGTTGACAGAGAACTGTTACAAACTATGAAAGATGCTGGATGTATTGCTGTCTGGTTTGGTGTTGAAGCTGGTTCTCAACTAGTTATTGATGCTATGGGTAAAGGATACAAGCTTGAAACTATCAAGAACTCATTTAAAACTGCTCAAGATGTAGGTCTTATGACTGTTGCAAGTGTGGTTTTAGGTTTTCCTGAAGAAACTCCTGAAACTTTGCGTGAAACTACTAAATTCATAGAAGCGCTTAATCCTGATGATGTTGGTTACTATATTGCAACTCCGTACCCGGGAACTCCAATGCATGAACTAGTTGTCAAGAAAGGATGGTTAAAAGTTACTGATTTCAATCGTTATGATACTGCTACTCCAATCTTTGAAACTCCATACATAAGCTCCGAGCAGCTTGTAGAGATGCGTGAAAAGGCTTTCCATAGTTTTTATGTGCGAATAGGTTATATTTGGAAGATGTGGCGAAAAGGTGGAGTTTATGGAAAATCGGCTACGCGGACTGCTTTAGCGCATTTGCGTAGAAAAATTAAAGCAGCTTTTTAGCTGTTTTTATATTGATGGTGAACACTAATGGGTACAGTTGCAAATGTTGCGTTAATTAATCCTCCTCCTATATCTGGTGTTTTTCATCATCATCCCTATTTGCCAATGGGGTTAGCGTATTTAGCAGCTGTTCTTGAAGAAAAGGGTAGTCAGGTAACTGTTCTAGACTGTTTAGCTGAGGGTATTGATCAAAATCAGCTCAAGCAAAAACTTGCTACTATTAATCCTGATGTTATCGGTATAAACTCTATGACTCCTATGACGCCTTCAACCCTTATGGCTGCGCGGGGTGCCAAAGAAGCTTGTCCTAGTGCCGCTGTTGTTTTAGGCGGTCCACATGCTACTTTTATGGATAAAGAGCTCCTCACTGTTGAACCTGCTGTTGATGTAATTGTTCGCGGAGAGGGTGAGGTAACTTTTGCAGAACTAACTAAAAGAATTGTTAATAATGTTGGTTTAAACACTGCTGACGGTATTACTTATCGTCATCAGAATCGAATTGTACAAAATCAAAGTCGAGATTACATTCAAAACTTAGATGACTTGCCCTTTCCAGCTTACAAGCATTTTCCACTTGAAAAGTATCGTCTTTTTGGTAAATTGTTCTTTCCAGTAATTACCAGTCGTGGTTGTCCTTTTCAATGTAACTTTTGTACTACCAGCCGCATTTTAGGCAAACAGTATCGTGTGCGGAGTCCTCAAAATATTGGTCATGAACTTGAACTGTTAAAACGTGAATACGGCGCAGACTCTTTTACCTTCTATGATGATACCTTAACACTTGATAAAAAACGTCTCTATGATATCTGTGATGAAATAAAAAGCAGAAAACTCAACATACCCTGGGACTGTCAGACCCGTGCAGATAAAGTTAGTGAAGAAATGTTTACTAAAATGAAAAACACTAACTGCCAACAAGTATTCTTCGGTATAGAATCCGGATGCCAACATGTACTAGATGCAGTAAATAAACGCACTACAGTTGAGCAAAATGAATCTGCTATTAAAATGGCAAAGAAATCAGGCTTATTTGTTGCTATCTCTATTATACTTGGTTATCCAGGTGAAACTGCAGAGATGCGCAAAGAAACCTTTAACTTCATAAGACGCGTTGAACCCGACGATGTATATCTTTGCATAGCGACACCATACCCTGGCACAGAACTACGCAAAGAAGTTGAACAACTAGGCTACAAAATGTCATCTGATTGGAGTCAATATGACACTACAACACCAGTATTTGAAAATCCCCTACTCTCAGGTGAAGAAGCTCTGCGGTTACGTAAAGAGTTCTACAACCGATTCTACTCACCAAAATATGTTATGCGACACATGTTTAAACGTAACTTTTACAGCCGCGTTATGTCCAGGGTCGCTGCTAACCACATAGTTTGGCGTATAAAAGGTCGTTAAATACTTCTGCTATTTTTAGCAGTACTATTTTTTTCTTCAGTTTTAGCAAAAGTTTTTCAGATGCCAAAAACCATATTGTAGATTGAGATGGCCATTAGATGAATGTGTGTCTGATAAATCCGCCTAGAATTCAACCTAAAGCTTGGGGAAAACCAAGTGTTTACCAGCCAATGGACATAGCATACGTAGCCGCGGTACTGGAAAAAAAACACACAGTGCTAGTGATTGATGTGCCAAATGAGGGTTGGGAGCTTCTTGAAGAAATTGAAGGCGGAAAATACCGTCAAGGTTTGCCCAACACAGAAATTGTTGCTAGACTACAAAAATTTCAACCCAAACTTGTAGTAATATCAGTACCTTATTCTGGTTGGTCTACTGCAGCTTTTGCAATAGCTAAAACCATAAAAGCTGCAGACAAAAACCTCAAAATTGCCCTTATAGGTTTACATCCTTCCTCACGCCCTAATGAATGTCTAAGGCAGGCTAATGTAGATTATGTAGTGATAGGTGAACAGGAAATAACTACACTTGAACTCGCTGATGCACTTGAAAAAGATGCCATTTCGGATTTGAAAAATGTTAAAGGATTAGGTTTTCTAGAAAACAATGAACTTGTATTAACAGCGCCAAGACCTTTCATTGAGGATCTTAATACGCTACCTTTTCCAGCACGTCATCTGCTGCCTATGAAAGAATTTTTTGAAGCTGCTAAAAAAATTCCTATAAGTGGTAATTTGAAAAAGCCTTCAATTCGCATGTTAACATCTCGTGGTTGTCCGTATGGTTGTGTTTTTTGTTCAAATCATATAGTTATGGGACGTAAATGGCGAGCTCGTAGTGCTGAGAATGTTGTCGCTGAGATAGAGCATATAGTTAAAACTTATGGTATACGTCAAATTGATTTCTTAGATGATAATATAGCTTTTAATCGTGAGCGGTTAGTAAAAATTTGTAACATGTTAATTGAAAAGCGTTTAAACATTGATTGGTGTACTCCAAATGGGGTTCGTGCTGATGCTTTAGATTCTGAACTCTTGGTTTTAATGCGCAAAACTGGGTGTCAAAAAATTTTGATTGCTCCCGAATCTGGTGTTCAGCGTATCGTGGATGAGGTTCTTAAGAAAAAGCAGAGTCTTCAACATGTAGAAGACATTGTTAGTGCTGCTCACAAGGTTGGCATTAAAGTTGGGTGCTTTTTCATTTTAGGTATGATTGGTGAAACCAAAGAGGATATGAAACAAACCATTCAGTATGCCTACAAACTGCGACATTTGGGCGCTGAATATTTTTACTTCAGTTATGCTACTCCGCTTTATGGTACTGAACTATATCGTCAAGCTAAAGAGGGGAATTATTTGACAAGCGATTTTAACGATGATGCTCTCTCTGCGGTGCAGCCCTTAATTGAAACTCCAGAATTTACTGTTGATGATCTGCGTTGTTTAGCTGCAGAGGCAAATTTAGTAAACCCCACAGTAACTCATGAACGATTACTACGGGCAATTCGCAACCCAAAAAAAGCATTAGAAATTTTGTTTGCAAGAAATAAAATAAAACAAAAAATTTCCTAACTTTTACTTTTTTATTGCATCCGCTGCTGTTTCTTTGTGGAAATAATACTGCAAATTTTGTCTGGTTGATTAGTTGAAAAAACAAATACTCTTTCACCTGCTTTAATTTTTACGGCGCTATCAAAAGATGTAGAATATGCCAAAGACCCATCAGTAGCATATCTTATTCCAACACCAAAATACTTTCTGGCATTTGTCATGGTTTGTTCACATGATTCAATGTCACACAAAAAGAAACGTTTAGACTTAAAAAACCTAAAGGCTACAACAAGTTCTTCTGAAGTAATTGTTATCTTAAGACCACCAAAAATAGCGTATACTATAGAAATAATAAACAATCCTGGGAGTGCCATAACAGCCCCAAATAACAGAGAAACACTATACCAACAAACCAATCCCGCTACACCAAATACAAGCATTAAAACAATAATCAAAGCTTTCACAAAATTACCTAAACCTACTTTTTCATAATATTCAACTTTATCCACTTTTTACACACCTTTAAATTAAACAGATTTACGACAAAATTAATGTTTTGTCTCTGTATTTTGTTGTCAAGTTTTTGGTTGTAGCCTGGCTTTTTTGATTAAGTAGTATCCTTTAGTGTTTTTCCATTCGATGTTGGCTTTTTCAATGTTGATTTGTTTTTTGTAAATTGGGCAGTCAACAACTATGGTGTGGTATTCTCCCCATTCGCCTATGGGATTAATTTTTTTTTCGGCAACTCTTTGCTTAATTTCATCTATGACATTTTGGTCAATTATTTTACCTAGCCACTCTTTGTTTGCTCCAAGCGCAGTGTCTACTTCTATAATTAGACATTTAAAACCCAGTTGATACATTTCATCAAGTCCAGCGATAGGGTCTTTACCGAAAAGCGGAGCATACTGTTTGACACCAATTGGGTCAAGAATATCTTTGTAATAATCAAGATGCTCAGGCGTAGTGGTTACCCCCGAAACTAACATGTTTGCACCCAACTTTTTAAGAGCTTTGCCTACTTCCTGCGGTGTTTTACCTACCGTAATGGCTGGAATACCTGTTGCTTCAGATATCAACTCTATCATGCGTTTATTTTCAAGATGCGCCTTACCGCCTGCTTGGATAAACATTAACTGTTTAACATTTAACCCCTCTTTAAGCACTGAATACAAAGCATAAACAGAATCCTTCCCACCTGAAAGCGAAACAACCACATGATCAGACAAACAATACACTCCCCAAGTTTAGTAACTATATACTGTTTTTGAAAAATAAAAACCTACACCCAAACAAACACACTTCAAAAAAAGAAGGAAAAAATTAGACACGGTTTCATGCGAAGGTCTTATGAAAACCCACTTATTCAGAGATATTCTCCGTTTTCAAAACCGCCCGTTTATTTTGTCGCCACAAAATTAAGCCTTCAGCTAAGAATACTCCTGCAGCACCAGCGGTAATTGGAACTAAATATGAGACAGCTACGCTTGGTGTCAAGTTTTGAGAGAAAAATTGTGTCACCAAAATAGCGGTTTCAGCAATTAGAATGCCAAAGAAAAAGAGGGCGTAACAGATTAGACGAGGCACGAGGTTTTTGCCGACCCACACATGCCCACTAATACTGGTTTTCTCCTTTACAACATATGTACCATACGCGGTTTTCTCGATTAAACCCTGTGACTCCAGCTTCTCTAGTTGTCTATGCGCAGTACTTGGACTAGACAGACTAGCACCACGCATGACTTCCCGTGGACCAACAGGTTTACCTGCTTTAACCACAAAGGCATAAACACTTAATGTGTTACCTTCTAAATTTTCACGATCCACGTTAGTCACTAAATTCACCTCACAGGCACGATAAACACTTCAAGACCGTATCGATCAAGCTCAAACATTTGATTTTCAGATAGTACCGCATTGTAGATGTAACTGTTTCCATTTCGTGTTAGACTAAGTGTTTGTATTTCTGCTGTAGTAACCGATGTTTCAATGAATGTATTGTTTTCTCCATAAGGATCCATGTCAACGAATGACTGTGCCTGAGCTAATGTTTGGATGATGCCTGATTGGATAACATCAACAGGGTTGATATCTCCTAAAAAGGCCCAGTGATCCAAACTGCCAGAAATTACAAGCAAACGTGACTCACCTGGTGCAAAAAAACAGTCATATTCGTTATCTTTGCTCGCCTTAGACCCTGAGCCTAAGTAGTTTTCAGACTGGTGATTAGTGATCATTCCAACTGACATATAACTTTGTCCACATCTAGATTCGGTTTGGTCAATTGTCACTCGGCCAGTTACGTCGACCCATGCGCCATCTATGTTTAAGTATGTGTAAGTGTTGATGCTCGTCTCTTCTTTTACTGTATGCTTGAAATATTGTACACCTTCTATCCATTGATAATAATATGTATAGAGTTCTTCCTCAGTTAGATCAGACTGACTTTCTGTTATTATGCCGTTACTGTCGAAGCGCGGGTATGGGATGGTCAATGTAACGTTATAGTATACGCCGTCAACCCAAGCACCTTTTGCTTCTCCACCACCGCCCTCACTAGTAAAGTTCATAAGATCTATTAATGGTGTTTGGCTGGTGGTGCTTTGAATTTTTTGTGCCGCATTGAACCACATAGAAGATAATATAGCTTTGTATTCCGAGGGGTTGGTGACATTGATAACTGCATAGTAGTCTATTGTAGGTCCGCTTGTTTGAGTTATAGGCGCATCGGGATCTGTTATTGTAAAGTTAACGTAGACAACTTCAATGTTGAAAGGTGCGGTTGGTCCCTGTACACGTGTAACCCAGGGTTTAACGCTTAGTTCTGCTCTGATTAGTGGTGTTGCTGCTGCAATTCCGATTGTGATCGATAGTATCAAACATATGATGATTTTTGTGTTTTTCATGTTTTTCACTGTTCCTGTAGTAAGGCTAAAATAGCTATTAGCTCTGCTTACGGAACGTTTCTGTTCCAAAGCGGAACACCTTGTTAAAGACTGAATTGTTTTTTTGTCGTTGATTAGTGAATTGATGATAAGTCTTTTTTGTAGGGTAAACCTGCTCTGGCACCCATTACCATTATACTTTTAGATGCCACAAAATTTCCTAGTTTGCCGCATTCATAGAGATTATTTTTATTATCTAATAATCCGTAAAGAAAGCCAGCGTTAAAAGCATCTCCGGCCCCTGTGGTATCTATTGGGTTTACTTGAAAAGGCTCTACAGTTATTTGTTCTTGGCCGTCGGTTATGTAGCAGCCTTTGGCGCCAAGTTTTACAACAACAATTTTAACACCCATGTCTAAAATGATGTCTGCGCCTTTGCGGTGGTCTGTTTCGCCTGTTAATTGTTTAAGTTCTAAAGCGTTGGGCATGAATACGTGTGAGCTTCTAATGAGTGGTTCTATAACGGAAAATCCTCTTTGGGCATAAAGTGCGCCTGGATCAAAACTAAGTTTTATTGAATTTGGTAGCATTCCTGCTATTTTTTTTTGTGCGCGAAAAGGTTTCTCACCAACAAATGAGGATATGTGCAGAAAACGTGTCTTAGCAACATATTCAAGAGTTATTTCTCTAGATTCAAGTGTGTCATTTTCACCTGGGTTAATGTATAATGCTCTTGCGCCTTTTTTGTCTACAAATCCTAAAACTGCGCCGCTTCTACCCTTTTTAGAATGAATAAGCCCCTCTACGTCTACGTTTTCACTTACAAAACTATCAACATGCAGTTTACCCTCATGATCACCTGCAATTTTCCCAATAAACCCTACTCTGCAGCCAAGACGCGCTAAACCTACAGTGGTATTTGCTGCTGAGCCTCCACATGCTTCAGTGTAGTTTTCAATGAAGCTCTCCTCTTCTGGCCCTGTAATACGTTCAACTTTAAACAATGTGTCAACATTTAAAGCTCCAAATCCTATGACATCAAATTTACTCATTTATACCCAACTCGCTGAAAGGCACCTTATATTGCCCTAGTTTACCGCCATAGTTGCCTGCTGAAACACGCGTAACTCCTTCAATGTCTAGGACAGCTTCAATACCTGCTTTAAGGGCTTTTTTGATAACATCAACATTTATGCCATCAAAGACTAGCTCAGCTATATAATTTACCCCTTCCGGAACAAGAGATTCTTTACCCAACTTTTCTTTAAGCGATGGACAAAACAGATGATTTGTTGTAGGACCGATTTCTGGAAAATTGGTTTCCGGCTTAGACCCAGCTGAACACACATCAAACGAGGTAACAACACCTGGTATAGTGTGCATAGCTTCAAGAGACTTTTTCCCTGCCTCTTTTAGTGCTTGCTTAGTTTTACACATAACCCAAAAATTCCCTCCCATAATACCGCGAGCATAACCTATGTAGCGTTCAATTACAAAATCTGGAACCATCAACGGCACAACAATAACTTCTCTACCATGACGCTGCTCTACCCACTCATAACCATCCCCGCAGTGACCAACGCGATCCATCATGTCCATTTTGCCCTCAGCATTAACTAAAGCATCAAAAACAGCTGTAAAAGGCTTAACTAATATGTCCTGTCTAATTTTATAGGACAGCTCTTTTTCAAACTTTTCAAGACACTTATCAAACCCCTTCTTCTCACTTAACTCGCCCCAAAACTGCAAAATAGCCCCCACTCTGCCATCAGGGGTTTCTTTTTCAGAAAGATAACGCTCAACACCCCCCTCAGTTCTCCCTATAACAACAGACGGAGTCGCAGTTGCATCATTAGCCGCAGCAGACAAAGTTTCCAGGTCATCTGCTGTGACAATTACTCGACTAAAAATTCCAGAAAATGCTTCAACAAACGTATCATCAATAACTACTTTATGTGCCACTTTATCCAAGTCTCCCAATAGCTACGCCACGGACCTCCTTGCGGAAATCACTACTTTCCGTAACTATCGAGTCTATACTCTCTCTTGTAACTATTTGAACCTTCGGCACTCTCTTTGCAGACCCAAACAATTGATTAAGCAACTCCAAATCAACGCCAGCCGCTTCAAGAGACTTTTTACTCCATACACTTAATATTTTAAGAGCTTCTTCTTTGCCTAACCTGTAAAATATGTCGGCTATAATAGCTGTTACAAGATTATTCTCCGACACTACAGCAGCATCAGCATTTTTCACTGCATAACTGTTACCATTAAACGAAACCGCTAAACCGCCATTTTTCTTAACTAAGCTTAACGCTTCAGCATCCGTAATACTATCCCCAACATACATAACATCCCCAAATGACGCTTCCAAATGTTTGACAATATCTAAGACAGACTTAGCCTTCTGCTCACCACCAACAGCAACAACGTTGCTAAAGAATTTGTAAACAGACATTTTCGGAAGCTCTTCCCAAAAAATCTCATCAAACCGCTTAATCACTGCCTGATCTTTCAAACTAAAATCTAACAAGTTTTTAGCATTAACTGGTATTGTAACTAAGGACATTTGACTTATTTCTCGCACCATTTCTCGTAAAGCGTTTTTTTCCTGACGTGATATGGGAGCTTTATCAAGACTAACTTTAGTGCAATACGTGTTTTCATATGGAAAACCAACAGTTCTACAGAGTGCTTTAATGTACTGCTCATAACTAGTACTAACAATATAACACTTAGCAAAAGACTCAATATACTTAAGCGCACTTTGAGTACCTGAAATTAACATTATATTATCTGCAGAAAAATCCTCCATTTTACTGTCAGTTACATCACAGGCTTTCAAAAACGGCAAAATCAACTGCAACGTACTACCCGCTGTATAACCCGATTTACTAAAAACATCTGCTAAAACATCATCATACTTACTAACATTACAAAAAAACCTGTCACCGTTGGGAATAAAATTAGACGCTATTTCGTAGGCGTTATCATTTTTTGAAATTGGCCCCTCACAATCAGAAATAAAGACACCTTTCACCTTAACCCCTCAACTTTTCCATATGTCTAACACTTTTAGCAATATGATGCGCTGCAGCAATATCAGTTCTATTCCACAATCCACCCCCACTAATAGCTCGCGCGCCCTCCTGACTGATTTTACGCGCCTCCTCAATACTATCACCAACACCCAACACCCCAACAGCCCGCGACTTTAACGCATAATTTTTACCATCCCTTAACTCCATAGAACCAGGATAAATACGAACATTATCTCCATATTTTTTAGTTAACTTGTAAACCTCAGCAAAATCCACTGCAGTATTAATGTCGGATTTAACGGCCATGCTCGGATAAACATTCATATAACCGCCATAATCTGGCGGAACTTTATAGGTTAAAACAGTTGCTAACCTATGTAATCCGACATTTAAAAGGGTCCCTTCAATCATTTTATAACAAACATCTACAAAATCGTCTTTAATTATCGGAAAAAGATTGATACTTTCAGGATCACCTGGGCGGCTGTTAATTTCTAAAATTTTTATACCCTTACCCGTATGCATAAACGCTAAATACAATGGTACCCCACGAAGCGCAGCAGAGTCATCAATTTGTTTGCTCCAGCCATTAAACACTTTATGTGATAACTCAATTTCAGCCTCTCGCTCACCACTTGTTAAAAATGGTAATTTATCATCTACATCTTTGTAAGAACCCATTCCGCCCGTATTTGGCCCCTTATCCTCATCAAAAGCACGTTTATAATCCCTAGTATCAGGCAAAGGAATAAAATGCTTCCCATCACAAAACGCCATACAACTAGACTCTTCCCCATCCACTTTCTCTTCAATTATAACCGCGCTGTATTGAAAATTGGACATAAAATACTCAAAGAGTTCCTCACGACTCGAAAAATGATCCCCCCAAACACCTACACCCTTACCAGCCGCAGGCTTATCCGGCTTAACAACCGCCTGATTACCAAGTTCATCAAGCCACTTGTAAACATCCCCTTTAACCTGCCCTTTATCTTGGTAGTCTTTTGGATCAAAAATTTTGAAACGCGGATTCGCTTCAGGAACAATTTCCTGAAAAAGCAACCGTTGCTTAACTTTACTTTCCTCAATAGCATATCTCTTCTTTGGACAAACAACAGGAACACCCGTTTCCGCCTCAACAAGATCCCGAAGTCCATCTATAATTGGTTTTTCTGAGCCAACAATAACAAAATCCAACTTGTCCTTATAGGACTGTGCAAACTTGCAAATGTCATGTATATTTAAATCTGAAACAACAACATGCTTTGTAGCATGCAAAGCATTGAAAGGGTTAAGCTGCTTATCTGCAATATATAACTCAACTTTATAATTCACACTTCTCGCAAGAACATCAACAATGGCAGCTTCCCGCGCACCATATGAAACAACCAATATACCCACTGTTTCCATACATAACACCATCGCCATAGTTACATGATAAAAAATGATGCGTTCTTAATTTGTTTTTTCGCTACGTTCTACGCTTCTTTAGTTTCACAGACCCGCTTTGCTTCTTCATACCCTTTTAGAAACTTTTCCTTATTCACATCCGCCTTTTCTTGAGCTAAAGGCGTAGGATACTTACCTGTAACACAGGCAAGACAAAGCTGATCACAAGTTTGCTCTGTAGCTTCAACTAGCTTATCTAAAGATTGATAACGCACACCATCGGCGCCTATTATTTTCGCAATTTCCTCTGGACCATTTACCGCTCCAATAAGTTCCTTATATGTAGACATGTCAATACCGTAAAAACATGGACCTATAACTTTTGGATAAGTCGAAAAAACAAAAACTTTCTTAGCGCCTGACCTACGTAACTTATCAATGATAACTTTTGTTGTGTCTCCGCGAACAATGCTATCTTCACAAAGTATGATATTTTTACCAGCAACTTTTGCACCTAAAATGTTAATTTTCTTATCAATAGTTGAAAAACGCTCATTATCTGCAGAAATAAATGCGCGTTCTGTAACATAACGATGACGTCTAGAAGCCCTCTCCCAACGAAGCTTTGAAGCTTCATGAACACCCATAGCAGGGTCATCACCAGTCTCAGGCACAGACATAATCATGTCACATTCACTTACTACATCTGGATTTTCATACACAATGTTTTTTCCAAAATTTTCTCGTATCTCGTAAACATATTTACTATTAAAACGTGAATCCGGCCTTGCAAAATAAGCATACTCAAAAGCACAAAACGCCTGTTTAGGCTTCTCAATAATCTGCTTCCGAATAAATCCTTCTTTTGTAGCAACTACAAGCTCACCCGGACATAATTCAAAATCGCGATCAAAACTGTTCATATCTAAGCTAACAGTTTCTGACGAAAACGCCAACGTTTGTTTGTCTGAACTGTGTCCTGCACATAGAGGTTTTATGCCATGCGGATCTTTAAAAGCAAAAAAAGTACCATCCTCTAATATACCTATAACCGAAAACGCGCCATCTAATCCTTCCATAACACCCCGAACAGCACCAATCAAACCTTTACCCTGCTTAAACCCTAAAAGCAACTTGTAACAAACGATATCAGAGTCATAATTATAAACAAAACCATCAAAATTATCACGCAACTCTCTCACAAGCTCATCAGTTACAATAATGTTGCCATTAAAGGATATGGCAAGTTCATCCTTTCCAACTGTAGAACCTATAGTTGGTTGAGTACCCTGAATTATGGAGACATCATCCCATTTTCTAGACGTGGTATACATAACATTCCCCATTCCAACAGAACCGGGAAGACGCTCAAACCACTCATTAGCTAACTCTGTCTTAATTTTAGGCACAAGATCTAACTGCTTATGAACAAAAAACCGACTCTTATGACAAGTTAAAAAACCATGTGACTGCTGCCCTCTATGATTCTGAGCACGCAAACCCCAGTAAACATAAGGAAAAACTGTATGGCCATTGAAATTCTTTACACCAAATATACCGCAGCCTATGTCTGATCCCTCTATAATAGTAGCAAATATAGTAAAAAAGAGGTTTATCTGCTTTTAGTACAAAAATAACTAAAAACATGACACTTTAACATAAACTACAAACATTTGTTAACCTTTACAATCAAAACTTTACTACCCACACATTTTATACTACACCCAAAAATTGCAATTGATTAAAATGCATAACATTAAGTGTCTACTTTGTTTTAACATGTTATTGTTCATGTGATCACTGAAATCAATTTTACCATAAAACAAAAAAGGCACATAATTAATTTTCACCTCTTACAGTCTTCTTTTACTTATTTTTTTGAATGCCGTTTTCGCTCAATTAAGTCGCAACTCATTTGATGGTGCAAACAAGGATCGCACTCAAAACGTGTATACCGAAATAGTTAAAGAATCTAAAAGACCGCTTCAAAATTTTGTGGTTTTAGGTTAACATACGAAAACTTTTGTTTTTCAGTTAACTTTTTATCATCGACATCTAGTGCAGTTCAAAGTCTTGATTAATGCAACGGCTTCAATTGGATTTCTGATAATCTTTCAATTTAATGTTAATAGTCTCTAAATTTGTGTTCAAAATGTTACAATGCTATTTATAGTCTGATAAATCATTAATTTAACATTTCACGTAAGGATAATAACATGTTGACTGCTGTACAAGTGGAAGAAATGCTCAAAATTCTTAAGCAAACAGTAGCTGTGCCTAACCTTGTTAAAGTAAAAAGTGATCCTTTTGGAACCCTTATAATTACAATTATATCCCAGAACACAGCAGATAAAAACACTGCTACAGCCTTTACACGTTTAAAACAACGTTTCCAAATCACTCCAAAGATTTTAGCAGAAGCTGACCACTCACAGATTGAGGAATGTATTAAGCCCGCGGGATTAAGCAAAAATAAAACCTGTACAATCCAAACCGCTTCAAAAATAATACACGAAAACTATGGTGGCTCTTTAAATACCATTTTAGTTTTGCCGTTTGAAGAAGCCCGAAAGGTTCTTATTAGTATACCTGGTGTTGGGCCTAAAACGGCTGATGTGGTGTTGCTTTTTTCTGCGCAAAGACCAACGATACCTGTTGATACGCATGTTTATCGGGTTTCGAAACGTTTGGGTATTGCGCCTAAGATAGGTGGTTATGAAGCTGTTCGTTTGAGTCTGCAAAGAGTGTTTGCTGAAGATGATTATTTATTTGCTCATCAACTATTAATTGGGCATGGTCGTCAATTTTGTAAAGCGAATAAACCTCTATGTGATAGTTGCCCTATTAGTGGTTACTGTGAAACTAAGGGAGCCTTATAGATGGTTATAGCGCTTCCATCTCCAGTTATGGAGTTTTTTCCTTATCCTGAAGTGCGTATACATCAGGATCAATTTATAAACACTATTTACGATGCGGTAAATACTAAACAATCTGTATTAATTGAGGGTAGTAATGGGTTAGGTAAAACTGTTTCAGCGCTTTCTGCGTGTTTGCCTGTGGCTATTGAGAAAAATCTTAAAATTCTCTATGTTGCCAGAACTCATAGGCAGCATGAGCGAGTTATTGATGAGTTGCGTATGATATACAAAAAACGTCCGGTAAGTGGTATATCCATTAAGGGGCGTAATGAAATGTGTCTTAACGCGTTTGCTGCTAACGGTGCTTATGACTCAAAATCTCTTATGGAAATGTGTGACCTTTTAAAATCCAAAGGTCGCTGCCTCTACTACAAGAATGTAGATATGCAAACCTATGATTATCTTCAACTGGTAAAACAGTTAGCAATAAAACCTTACACAGCCACTGAAATTCAACAAGTCTGTAAAAAGAAAGAGCTCTGTCCGTATGAACTTGTTAAAGCATCATTAGTTGATACGAAAATTATAGCTCTAAGTTACCTGTATGTTTTTGACCCTATGATTCGAACGGCTTTTTTAAAGCATATAAATACGGATCTTTCAAAAATTATCCTTGTGGTTGATGAAGCACATAACCTGCCTGAAACGGCTGTTGACATATCAAGTAGTAATCTTTCACTTTTCGTTCTACGGCAGGCAGAATTGGAAGCTAAGAATTATGGTAACCGAGAAATTGAGCAGTTTGCGCATTTCTTTCGTGAAGAGATAGAAAAATTAACAGAAAATATCAATCGCGAAGAAATAGTGGATGCAAACAAAATAATTGGTATAATTCAAAAATGTGGCATCTCAAATCCGCGTAAATTCTTTGAAAACATGCACACAGTTGGTGCTGGAATCAGACGCAGCATGTTAGCTGAGGGCAAAAACCCTCGCAGTTATGTGAATTCGCTATCAGATTTCTTATTATACTGGCTTGAAACATGTGATGATAGTTCATACATTAACGTTGCATGCCGTTATTACACTGAAAAGAACCAAAAAACCGCAAAACTAGAAATCGTAGCTTTAGACCCTTCAAAAATTACTGAACCCGTCTTTTCAGCAACATATGCTAATGTTGTCATGTCAGGTACTCTGCAACCACTTGACGCGTACCTAAAAATAACAAAACTACCTAGAAACTCTGCACAATTCATAGCACCCTCACCCTTTCCAAAAGAACACATTTTCTCAGCCGTCTGTCATGGCGTTACTACAGCTATGGAAAAACGTACTCCGACAATGTATAAAACCCTTATCAGGCGCATAAGTGAAGTAGTAGAAAACACTCCTAAAAACACTGGTGTTTTTGTAGCATCTTTTGACGTTATGAACTCTTTGCTAAATGAAGACTTAGCCTTAGCCTTAGACAGACCATTATACAAAGAAGAAAGAGGCATGACCTCTAAACAAAACGAAAAACTTGTAGCCGACTTTAAAACATGCGGAAACAAAATAGGCGCAGTTTTCCTAGGAGTTTTAGGCGGTAGGACCTCTGAAGGTGTCGATTTTCCAGGAAACCAGATGAACTCTGTTATAATCGTCGGTGTACCCTATGCTGAGCCAACACCCCGCGTAAAAGCACAAATTGACTACTACGAAAGATGTTTTCCCCGTTTTGGACGAGAATACGGCTATGTATTACCCGCTATGAAAAAAGCGTCTCAAGCTGCAGGTCGCCCCGTACGTACTCTTGATGACCGTGGTGCAATCATCTTTTTAGATTCACGATACGCAACAGGTTACTGTCGAAATTTTTTTCCCGCTTGGGTAAATACTGGTATGAAAATGTTACCTGACCAAGACGGAGTTTTAGCAAAAGAAGTACAAACTTTTTTCAGCCTTACAAAGGTATCTCCCTAAGTTCAGGATCTAATCTAATTCTACCAATTATAATACACGCCGGTTTGATACTAACTGGCGTTAATACTTTCATAGTTTGACGTGTCCGGTTATATTCAAGCATGATGCCAATTCCAAGAAACTGTTTATTTGAACTCCGTAAACCAACTAGAATTCCCTTCTCTTTGCCTGGTTCTTTTGGCAGAATATTTTTCTCTTGAATTGTCATATAGCTGGCAAATAGCGAACGTACTTTAGCGTCTTTTAGATATTTCGCATAGTTTAGTTCCCGTAATTTTGTGCGTTTTTCAGGACTGCGAATATTAGCTGCTGAAGATGATTCAATACAACATGTAGTAATTTCTGGTACGCCAGAAAACAATGGGCTAAGTTCTTGTTGACTTTGAATACCGATTATCAAGTCAGGTTTAAACTGGTTAACAAGTTGCAATTTGTAATTAACTGCATTTTCGCCTTCTACCCATCCGTCAGTATTAATTATTACATAGTTGGCTTCATGTTTATGCATAATTTCTCTATGCATCTCAGTTAAACCTTCAATTATCCTAGATACTGCTTGACTAGGTGAGGTAACTCCAACAAAAAACGCGTTAGACATATCTAACTCGCAAAGCTCAGTTACTCTCTTAACAACATAAGTGTAGGCAATAGAGCATGGTGGACCAATATCTGACTGTTCTAAATCGCTGTCTATAACTGCTACTTTAGCTCTTCCATTGACAAGATTATTAACTATATAAGTGCTAAAACTGCTTTTTCCCGAATCAGGTTTACCTACAACCATAACAATCGCGGGTTTATTTTGTATAGCTCTGATTGCTTGAAGAGCATCATTCCATGATGTTGGTATAGTGGAAGTTTCCTCCTCTTGAACCGTTGCGTTTGCTCCCAGTGAAATATGAAATTCTGCATTTTCCAAAACACGAAAAGGCTGTCTCTTTCCTTCCCTTACAACAACCTGCTGTTTTTCTTTTATAACATTACCCAAAACTTCTACATTACCAGAAATAATCCTCACAGACGATGGACCATTTACTAGCAAAGTTTTGCCTGCTTCAACAGTTTTCTTCATTTTCCTTTTCCTTCTCCTTCCTCTTCTTTTCCCTTCTCTCTTTGATAAATACAACCTACTCTTGATGTTATTCGCATAGCTGAAATTATGTGCCTCAAGTTCCGGCTACGTTTACTTACCGGAAAATTCGTTCCCGCTTCGCTAACTACTTCCAATACAATTTTAGCTGGCAGGACTTTATCTAACATTTTAATTAACTCCTTGTAAGCTGATACTCCATTTCCAATTTTAACTCTAACGTTTGTAACTGACAAGTTAACGTTTTTTAACACATTTTTTATTTTAGTACATGTCTCTCGTATGCTTAAACAATTCGCCTCATTTACCACTTTACCGTCAGCTATTACTATCAACCCTGTAACAACTTCACCTGGATCAATACCAATAATCATTTTCTCATAACGCTCTTTTCCCCGCAAAATAATTGCAATTTGGCTCGCTAACAGGTCTATATCCTCTTCACATGTAAACGTCAAAATTTTACCAAAATCTACTATACTTTTCTCTTCAGGCGTTGTTATAACAACTTTAACTCCTGCAGGTATAGAATCATTAGGCATTAAACTAAAAAACGACACGTTAATTTCTTTAAGCAAATTTACAATATGAAAATACGCCTTCCCACGCAACGTGGCAACTGCAACTTTCACACTCATCCCATCTAACCTGATAATAAATTTTAAATGTAAAACACATTACTAAACTAAGTTAATAATATTGGTGTACTCTACCGGTGACTGACATAAAAAAAATATTAACAGGCATAGACTGCATCGACACCATAGATAACGGCATCACTTCTGAAACAATCACATTAATTTACGGTGAACCCGAAACCGGAAAAAGCACCCTAACAACACAATGCGCATTTAACTGCGCAACACAAGGACTAAAAACCCTATACATTGACTGCGACAACACCTTCTCTTCCAAAAGACTCGCACAAATAGCCGCCGAAAAATTCGACAACATAGCCGACAAAATAATACTCATAAAACCCAAAAACTTCAAAGAACAAACCGCCGTAATAGACCAAATAAACGCTTACATAACACCCAACTTCGGCTTAATAGTCATAGATACCATAAACTCCCTCTACGGAGCCAAATTCGCAGAAGCCCCAAATAAAACCAAAGCCTTCAGCGTGAACCGAGAATTAAACAGACAAATGGCCATTTTAGCACAAACATCAAAAATTCAAAAAATACCCATAATGATAAACAGTCAGGTAAGAACAATGTTCGGTGACCCATCTGGAAGTATTAAACCCGCTGCAAATCGTGTGTTAACATTTTGGGCTGATAATATAATATCTCTTAAACCCGCCGAGACAAAAATAATTAAAGTAACAGTAGAAAAAAATCATTCAAAAATGGTGCATGTTATCTGTCATGCGCAAATAAACGAAAGAGGTATATCTACGGTTAAATTATATGAGTAAAACAGTCTGGTAGAAAAAAAATGGACATAACGCTATTAATAATCCAAGCATTGATATTCATTTTTCCAGCTTACTGCGCAAACGCTACACCAGTGATTGCTGGCGGTGGAACAAAAATTGATTTTGGCAAAAACTTTATTGACGGTAAACGATTATTTGGTAATAGCAAAACCTTTCGAGGTTTTCTCTTTGGTTGGCTTATCGGGTTATGCGTCGGTTTAGTTGTATGCTACTTTTTTGAGTTTCCGATTCTTTTTGCAATACTTACACCCTTTGGTGCACTTTTAGGTGATTTAACAGCGACTTTTATCAAAAGAAGAATAAATATTCCGCCAGGCGGTATGTTTCCCATTATTGACCAACTCGATTTTGTTGTTGGCGCAATCATTTTCTCACTACCTCTTTATGTAATAAACTGGCAAATCGCCATAGTGGCACTAGTGATTACTCCACCGATTCACTTATTTACCAACTTTTGCGCTTACAAACTTAAACTCAAAAAAAATCCCTGGTAAATATTTACATAGAAAACCAAAAAACATGTGTTATTAAACTATTTTTGAAAAATCTATCTAAACACGAAAATAAAATAAAATGGGTTCTTAAAACCCTGATTGTTTGATGCTTATTGCGCTTTCAAGGAACGCGTATGATAACAAGACGAGGCTTATACCAACAATCAAAAGTATGTATGCTTGTCTTGGTTTGTTAGCGTTTCTGGTGCTTTGAAATATTGATAGTAAACCTATGAATCCCATGAGGTATAACATTATTGATATTACTGTATCTGCAATAAACTGTTCACCTACGCCAAATGGTGATAAGAGGTAAAACTTGTTGCCATAATACCAAGAAGTTGGTATGCCTTCTGTTACTACAGAGTATATACCTCCTCCAAGCAGAAACAATGCAAAACCAATAAAAGCGACTAATATAATTAAGGCAAATGGTTGAGTTGTTACAATTTTTTTGAACCACTTACTAAGTGAAAAAGACACTGACGACTGCGTGGTGACAGGCGCTGGTTTCTGCTTTATCTTCTGTTTCTTATTTTTCTTTGACATTTCTACGCTCGTCCTCAATTAGATGCTTTACTACTTCTTTAGCCCATTCTCCAGTTAATGAATTTTTCGAAATCTTAACTAAATATTCCATCCACGTAATGTTTAATGCTCTTTCCCACAATTTAAATTTTTCATAAATATTATGATAAGCCTTCAAATGCAAACTGCAGTAACTATCTTCTATGGTTGACCGGCTACAAATTTTGCAGCTCATTTTTTCTGCTCCTTATTTAAACAGTTAATGTTAAGACATGAATGCCATGAATGTTTTGAATTAATTAAAACTTTAATGACTGGATAACCACATGTTTTGCAGGGTGTCACTAAAGGTTTGATTGTGCCTGTTTGTGGTAACGGAAAAGAAGTATTACATGTCCCTTCAAAAAAGTTGGTACAGCCAACAAAACGTTTACCGGTTTTTTTGGAACGGATAGTAACTAGTTTTCCTGTTTGACATTTAGGGCAGTTCCCTATAGTTCGTTTGTCAAGCTGCAGTTGTTTAACTTTTTGCCCAAGCTGTACTCCAATTTCTGATTGCTTAGCTTTAAGCGTTAATGTGACAGTTTTTAGAACTTCAATTGTATCAGCAAGCACATTTTGTTTAGTATCCTGCTTTAGCTGGATTTGTTCCATTCTTTCTTCAAGATTCCGTGTCATATCTGAAGAGACAACGCTTGGACAATATTTTTTCAACACCTCTGTCACTTCAAAACCAAGGTCAGTAATAATCATGTTTTGTTCACCTTCTAAATATTTACGTGCATAAAGCGTTTGAATGGTGCCTGCTCGAGTTGCCTTGGTGCCTATTTTTTCTTTTTCCATCTTTTTAAGAAGACTTTGCGGATTATATCTAGAAGGCGGCTTTGTGAAATCATCTTTTAAAACTATTTTTTTTACTACAACTTTTTGACCTTCAAAAAGAGGCGGTAACGAAACGTCTTTAGAGTGAACATAAGGCTTGTAGAATTCTATCCAACACTCTTTTAATGTACGGTAACCCGTAATAAAAAACAGGTTCTGATTGATATCTACTGAAACTTTGATACTCTGCTTAAGAGCTGGTTCGCCGAAAACCGCAAAAAAACGTCTAACAATTAAATCATAAATGTTTTTTTCAGAGACATTTAATGATTTTTCAGGCTGATTGCCAGTTGGATAAATTGCCGGATGAGCGGGATCAAATTTTGGGCCTTCATTAGGTTTTAGTGTGGGTTGTGCTAAAAGTTTTTGTGCAAATTTCTGATACAGCAGTGACTGACAAAATTTTTTAAGTATATTTTTATAACCTATGGCGGGCGGCAATTTTTGGCTGCTTGTTCTTGGATAAGAAATTAGGGCATTAACATAGAGATGTTGAGCAATTTTAGATGTTTGCATAGGTGTATACTTAAAAAACTTGTAGGCTTCACTTTGCAAAGTACCTAAGTCAAACGGTGTTGGTGGACTCTGTTGGAATTCTTTTACATCAACTTTAGTAATTGTTCCCTCGTTAACCCGACGACAGATCGCTTTTATGGTTTCTGCTTCAATTTTTGTTTCAATATTTTTCTTTTCGTATTCTAAATTAAATATGTGATCATTTATGCTTATTTTTGCGGACAGGTTCCAAAATGGTGTTGGAACAAATGTTCGTATGTTTTTTTCTCGTATTTCTAAATACTTCAAAGTTGGACCTTGCACACGGCCCGTACTCAAAGTAGCATATCCTCCACTATGGCTGTTGCCACTTTTAACTGCCAATGTTAATGCGCGGGAAAGATTTATGCCATATAACCAGTCGACTTCATGTCTTGTCAAGCCCGCTTCGATAAGCTCAAAGTCTAAATGTGGCAATAAACTGCTAAATGATTCTCTAAGTTCCTCTCTGGTAAGCGTAGAATACTTCATACGTTTAGCTATTACTTCTTTACTGTTGCACGCGTATTTGAGGATAGAGTAACCTATTATACTGCCCTCAACATCGTAATCGCAGGCATCAACAAATTCTTCTGCGTTCTCCGACAGCTTTGAGATCACTTTTATCCATGCACGAATTTTTGAAGAATTTTTCTCCACCATCCAACGTGGTACCCATTGATAATCAAAAACTGGATAACTCCACCCATCCCTCTTTTTTACGTCTGCAACAGTATACAGATGACCCAGAGCTGATGCCACAATTACTTCTTTACTCCCCATTTTTGATACAAAAAAAGGCACACCGTCTATAATTTCACGTATGGTATTACCATTATCATCTAAAGCCATAGCTATACGATTTGCAGCGTCAGGCTTTTCAGAGATAACTAACGTATATTTTCTCAAGTATACCAAACCACATTTTAGTCATCTGGCAAGTAAACATCTTACAATAAACTTTGCTAATATCAACATTGTATACTTCACTTTTTGTCTTTGCATCTGTAACTAACGTAATAGTTCACAGTTAACAACAATAGATTCATGTTAGATAATTAATAAATAACCTAGTAATAATACTATTTAAGGTTAAGAATGACACAACGCGTTACTTGCTATGACTGCCATTACGTTTTGTACGAGGGAACAGCGTTTAATTCACCAGAAGAGATAAACAAACAATATGCTAACACTTGTCCAAAATGTGGCCGAAAATTGTCGATTTTGCCCTTAAAAATTGAAGTTAAACCAGTGTAAACAAATTAGTTTGGTCTGTAATAATGGAGAAAATTGAACAAGCTCTATCTAATCCTGATGTTTCCATGCAAGAGACTCATTGGGAGATGGCTGAAAAAACTCGTATGGGTAAATATCTTACAGAAGTAGAAACGGTGTTCATAAAGAAAAATGTTGACTTCTCTAAAACTGCTCTTGTTCTTGATGTAGGTGCAGAGTCTGGTAGGATATCTCTTATTGCGTTAAATACTAAAACAAACGTGGTTAGTATAGATATTGATATGTTTTCACTTAGACGGCTTAGAAAACGCACAAAGCAGGCCTACGTTGTAGCAGCTGATGCGCGATATTTGCCTTTTAGGCGTGATGTTTTTGATGCTGTCTTTCTAATTGAAGTGTTAGATTATATCCCTGAACTTGATGTTGCTCTAAGTGATTGTAGCAGAGTGTTAAAACCCGATTCGGGTTGTATTTTGTCTTTTGGTAATAGGTCAAGTTTTAAAGGAAAATTGAAGAGTTTAAGGAGTAAACCATATTTGCACTCGTTTAAGGGGGTCATGCAGAGCTTACCTGCGTCGGGTCTTATATATAGGTCTTCATTGGGTTTTAATTGGCTGCTTTTTGGGAGAACTTCTCAAAATTATTTAATACCTATTTTAGCATGGTTTGAACAGACCTTAGGTTTAAGGCGACTGCGCAGGTATGGTCCATGGGTTATTGTGCATGTAGTTAAACAATTAAATAAAAAATAGTATGGTTATTTTTGGAAAGCCATAAATAAACCCCCTGTGATATACTCAAAACGAGTCTAACGTAAGGTGGATATAACGAGGAGTAACTATGTCTAAAGATCAAAATAGTGGACTGAAATCTTTCGGAAAATCAAGCTTTAAACTTAATCGTTCTACTATACTTGCAATTTCAGCACTAGTTTTGATACTCTTTGTCGCATTTACTGTGCGTACTTTACCTATACGATGGGAAATCCCCTTAGGTCAAGTGCATTTAAACGAATTTGACCCCTATTACCAATACAGCCTCACCAGTTACATGGTGGATAATGGTCTGTTCTCACCATACACTGATCCTTGGATTAATTATCAACAATGGTATCCTCAAGGTCTTGACATGTCTCAGTCTCTTTCAGCATTACCCATGACTGCAGCGGCATTGTATAAAGCAGTGAGCTTTTTGGGCATTAGTGTAGATTTGATGACATTCTGTGCAATGTTAACAGTAGCTTTAGGAACATTGTCGTGTTTAATTCTTTACTTTATCGGAAAAGATATGGGTGGACGAGCCGTCGGTTTATTTGCGGCACTTGCATTAGCATTAGCACCAGCATTTTTACAAAGAAGTTCTCTTGGATTTTTCGACACAGAAATCCCTGGAATGTTAGGTTTGTTATTCTTTATACTATTTTTCCTAAGAGCAATGAATCCAAAACGTTCTCTACGCACAAGTTTAATGTATTCCATAGGAGCCGCTTTAGCATTAGCTTACTTCATAACTGGTTGGGGTGCAGCATATTATGTCTTAAACTTGGTAGCGCTTTTCGTGTTCGTACTTATAGTGCTAAAACGGTATGATAGACGCTTACTAATTAACTACGGTGTAACCATGGGCTTAGGACTGCTTATAGCAGTACAACTACCATACATTGGGCTTTCCTATCTAACATCCATGCCAATGATCCCCGTTATAGCAGTCTTTATTTTATTGTTAATTGCTGAATTTTTGCAACACAACATTTCAGCAAGAACTCGAATGCTAATAATAGTCGGAGTTACTGCCGCAATAATTGTTAGTATTATTCCATTAGCTTATGCTGGTTATCTTGGTGAACTGGCTGGAAAATTCACTTCAGTTATAAACCCCTCTGCTCGTGCAACTACACCATTAATTGCATCTGTAGCTGAACACCGCGTAACTGGCTGGGGCAGCCTCTACATGGAACTCGGCATAGGCGCAATATTTTTCCTCACAGGACTATACTTTGTACTGAAAAAACCCACTAACAGTAATATATTTCTCATACTCTTTGGCATAACCGGTCTCTACTTCGGTGCTTCGATGGTACGTTTACTAGTAATCTTTGCACCCGCCTTTGGTCTACTCATGGCCATAGGCATAATTGGGCTGCTAAAGCCATTTATGAATATGTTTAAAGAAACACCAAATGCTGCTGCAAAAACAAAACGAAAATTATTCCGTGTCAGCAAAGAATACAGCGCATTTGGTATACTGTTGATATTCATTCTCCTCATGACACAATTTGCTTTCGCTCCACAAACAGGTGGTGTACCACGCGCTTATGCAGGAGCTTATGCACCTACGGCAATTAGTGGTGCAGCCCTTCCGCTAATTCCAAACGAACCAATGCCTCAATGGCACAATATGCTACGTTTCACCAATACTGTTCTACAACCAACCGATGTGGTTGTTGCCTGGTGGGACTACGGTTATTGGTTAAGTGTTGGGGGTAATGTAACTACTCTTGCTGATAATGCTACAATTAATGCTACCCAAATAGAAAACTTGGGCTTTGTATACATGGCCGATGAAAGCACGGCATTAAAAATGTTAACTACTTACGGTCAAAATAACGTAAAATATATTCTGGTTTTCACGGTTCTAATAGTTGGGCAAGATGAATCTGGATACTACTATTCAAGACCATGGGGTTATGGTGATGAAGGTAAATGGTCATGGATGGCAAGAATATCTGGCGATGCAAAAGACCGACTAATTAGTGAAGGCTTTATGGATCCAAACCGTGCATGGGAAGATGAATATGCATTTGGCGACTATAGCCAATACACTGGTCAGTGGGAGTGGAGTGAACAGGGCAAAAACTCTGTAATTTACAAACTGTTGGCAGATATTGAATTTCAATTTGCTGACAGCCGTACAGGTAGCGTTGTTATTCCATCTGTTATGGAGGAAGTAACATTGGACTATTTCACATCTTTATATATTGCAGGCACAGAGCTCACAGGCTTAAACCCTGGCGGTACAACTGTAGTTCCTTTAATTGGACTCTATGAGATAAACTGGGCTGCATATAATGCTGATCATCCCAGACGTTAATTGATCGACTGTTAGGTGACAATCATCGCGTGTTTCCAAAAGTTCCAGATCAACACAAAAATGGAAAACCTTTAGTTCCAAATGGTTTAGGCGTATTATACGTCCTGTTCGCAATTGTCTACCTATTTTTATTTTATTTCCTTAGCGAAAATTATTCAGTACAACTTGGTATTTCCGCGCCTTTAACTCTTGCAGTCTGTGTTCTCTTCGGAGGTTTTATGGGTTTACTTGATGACTGGATGGATTTAAAATGGCGTTACAAAGCATTCATGCCGTTAATTGCTGCGCTACCTTTGATTTATTTTGCAATAGGTATGAACGCTCGTACATCAATTACTCTGCCTTTTATTGGTTTTGTTGATTTCGGTGTCTGGTATTTCTATTTAATAATTCCATTAATTGTAATGATTGTAACCAATACAGTTAACATGCTTGGGGGATTTAACGGACTTGAAACTATTTGTCCAGCAATAGTGTTTTTAGGATTAATGTCTATCTCCGCTTTAACATCTCCCATCTTTTTGTTAATGGTTGGTCCCATACTTTTTTGGTTAATACTTGCAGCGTTAAACCTTCAAGGCAAAATATTTGTAGGCAACAGTGGTAGTTTTGCTATAGGTATGTCTATTGCATCTTTTGCTATTATTGCAGATGTAAAACTTGGTCTACTAGTTTCAATAATACCTTTTATCTTCAATTCTTCCCTAATTCTGCTAACAGTTTTCTTTACACGCAAAAAAGCTCTAATCGCTTTCAAAAATGATAAACTCGTGTCCGATCATAGACGTAGCCTAGTTACAACAATAACTTACCATCGTCCATTAACTGAACGCAAAATAGTCATAATAGTTTCTACATTAGTTGCAGTATTTACGGTACTCGCTGTTATCTACTCTTATGTTTCACTTCTCATCTAAACAAAAAACTGAGCTAATTTTGTTAAGCCAATAATTTCATCAAAATTCAGCCCTAAAGCATCTAGCACTTGGTCAAAAGTTGACTGTAAATATGCAATGTATTTGTCAGTGTCAACTTCATTTTTATAAGTTAGTTCTACAGGTTTTACACGTTCTTTGTTACTATTTACTTTTACAAAACTGATAAGATCCCCTGCTCGCAGTTCTTTTCCATTCTTCTGCAAAATAAATGCCGCTTTTACATGTTGAGGCGTCGTTTTTGTATACCTACTAAGGTCATCACCTAAAACAACATGAAACGCAAGCTCAGTATTATCAGTCCATTCACGCCGTTTTAACTGCGTATATCTGTCTTTAACAATGTTTGCAATATCTTTCTTTGCATTTTCGAATTCAGCTGGAGTTTTGACTTTTGCAAGACGCTCTTTCATTTGATTAAATGCGTCTTTGATAAAAACTGGTATATGCTTCTTTTTACCTGTTAAACCTTTTACGTCAACTGTGCCATCTTCTAAGACTCCTAAATAATTCTTTTTACGGACACTAAAAACGGCATATCTGTAAACTTTGTCAACATCTATATTCATGTTTAAATGCTTCTCTGTCCATTGAGCTAATTCTTCAACTTGCTCTTTAGAGGGATTTTTAAGAAATAAACTGTCTGTATCGCCATAAAGTACTTTCACACCTGAAACTTCAGCATGTCCAAGGATTTGAGTAATACCATAACGTCCAATAGCAGCTGTTGCCTCCGCAACTGGCGGACAGTAAAGATCAAAACTATCTGCTCCAAAAACACCATAGCTAGCATTTAAAATGACTTTAAGCGCGCCTTGTACTATGTTGTACCAGTTTCGTAATTCAGGCGTCAATGTTTTATCTTTGGCACGATTCTTATACCATTTTACACGTAAATCTCTAAGTGAACCAATTAGCAAGCTTTCAAGTGCTCGTTTCTGAGTACAAACCCAATGGGTTGTATCTGGAATCATTCGAGTTCTGCATTCCGGATGATCGCAGTCAATTGATTGATAGCCAAGGTTCCAAACTTTGATAATCGATGGATATAGACTGGGAAAATCCATTACTGCAACATTGAAATGAACACCCGGTGTGGGCTCGACAACTATAGCACCTTTATATTTTTTGCCTTTAATTACTGCTGTTGTACTAGTTTTACCCTTTTTAGTTAAAATGTCCTCAGCATTTGGAATTAACAGTCCACGTTTACGATGCTCGCGATGCATAAAATTGCGTATCCAACGGCTAACTCCTTGTCGACTAACGTCTTCCATTGGCATGCTACTTATGCGAGCAAGTACCAGTATTAATTTCATAGCAGAGTCATCTTCAAAACTCGTCAGTTTATACGTGATTTCTGAGTCACGAAGACAATAACGTGCAAGTTCACTATATGTAAGATCCCCAAAAGCTTTGTCTAAACGAATCTTTTCCATTCCCAAAAGCGCCGCGCCAACATCACCAAGACTTACATCCTTGTAGCGGTTACTGAAAGCGTAAATTTGAATTGAACGATTGAAAAAAAACTTGTAGAGATCTATATGTATGCCATACTTTATCAGACAAACACGTTTCCCCACTTCAATAGGTATATCCTTTTTAGAAAAACCAAGATTTAACGCCCGATGAACTAGATAACGAAGGTCAAAATCATCACCGTTAAACGTTAAAATAAATGGAAACTCGTTTAAAACATTAAAAACTCGCAATAACAAATCTTTTTCAGTATCACAAAACTCTACATCTATATCATCATCTAATGATTGCAACTTTTCATTTGGCCTATCACATCTTTTGAGAACAAGAACTTTTCTATCCCCCTCAGAGCTATAAATTGAACACGCAATCACCGGAAAAGCACCCTCACGTGCGTCAGGAACACGATTAGACAACGGCGAATAAACTTCTATATCAATAGCTGCTCTGCGAAATTTAGGCGCAGGATACTCAAGAAGCTTAGCCCACATCGCAGCAAACTCTTGCTCCTCAACGTTTTCATCACAAAAAGCTTCTCTAATTTTCCCAAGCACCTGCTCAACTTCATCATAAACAGGAGCATCTTCTAGATTCCCATTCTTTATTTGATAAACCATTCCCGGCAAAATCTTTTGATCATAAATATATGACTGATAATACTTAATTTTACACTCCCAAATTTTGGTACTACTATCCTGAATTTTACAACCACATACCTGCAGATGATCCTCTGGAATTATGTCCCTTATCGTACCCTGCGGTCTGCCACCTATTGCGAGCGGATCTTTGGCGACGATTTTTGTAACTTGAATGTCTTTATTTGACAATGGATCAAATCTTTGCTCAACTATACAGTCCGAATATCCCTGATGATTAGTTACTCTGTCAAAATGTAAAACTGTCTCTTTTGGTAGACTAGTTAAACAATAAGGCTTATGTCCCCTATTATCATACCAAAAATACAACTCACCAGACTCAGGTTCATAGAGCTTAATGATTGCTTTCTGTTGACGACCATCATAAGATGCAGAAACAAAATAAGACGGTGGAAGGTCAAGAGGCGCTATTGGAGGTAAAACTCGCGCTTTTCTCTCTCTTTTAATTGGCATTTGAACATTTTTCTCTTCAACTATCCCAGCTGACACAGTTTGTTGTTTAGGCTCATTTTCAACTTGTACTACTTCTTCTTTAACCGGCTGAGGCACTACCGGTTTGCTGTTTTCTGTAAAGAATGAATCTAATGTTCTATTCTGCGCCATTTCTTTCCTCAACCTTAATTTTTCTAGTACATCAACCAACTAAAAACTTTACCTTACCAAAAATTCAAATTACCCGTAACTGGCTCAACCACAAAATAAATCCTGACAAAAATTAACATACCAACTTTTTACCTTGCTGTTTATGTGCTGTTATTTTTGTCAACAACTTTTCATAAAATCTGTTAACTCACATTTACCTCTAACTGTTTTCCATAAACAAGTGGATACCCATGCAATTTTTTAATTCAAATTTTAAGTCTTAATTAGCAGCATTGTATTCAGTATACCTTGTGAACTTTAGTGTTAAATAATGCTTGGACAATCGCTATTGAAACATTAAGCTGGATTGAAATGCAACGCCTAAGCGAACACTTAGCGTTGATAAAAACAATTAAACAGCTAAATGAAACAAACTCAAATGCAATTCGCTACGCATATGGCTTAGTAGTAGAAACAACCCGCCGCCGAAACCTAATTGACAAATTCATAAACACAGCAATAGCACCTAAAAAAATTGAAGAATTCAATCTTGGCATTCAATCATTTCTAAGACTTTACGTTTACCAAACACGAGTTACCAAAAACTGGGACAAATACAACATACAAGAAGCCAAAAACATAGCAAATACCGCCCGCTCAATTTTAGGCTGGAAAACCATGATACCCGTAGAACCCTACCTTGGCTTCTTATTAACACAAAAAATACGACCCATTTTAGAAACATCTGATGAAGAGGAACGCTTAAGCCTTGAAACTTTTCAACAACGCTGGTTTGTAAAATACTGCATAAACCTACTTGGTAGTAACGAAGCGGCCCTTTTCCTACGCGCAAGCAATACTCCTCCCCCTGCATACATACGCATTAACACACTCAAAGGCAACTTGGAAGAAACCCTTCAAAAAATCGCCACAGAGGGCGTAAAGCTACAAAAAACTGAGCCTCTACAGCAAGATGTATACAAAGTTCTTGAGCTTAAACAACCATTACACACGCTTGAAAGCTTCAAACTAGGACTATTTTATATTCAAGATAAAGCCAGCTGCTTTGCTGCTCAAACAGCCGCACCTAAATCAGGCAATAAAATTCTTGACATCTGCGCTGCGCCTGGTGCTAAAACCACTTATCTTGCCCAGTTAATGCAAAATCAAGGAAATATTCTGTCTGTGGATTTCTCTAAACGCAGAATGAAAACTTGGCGGCAAGAAATTAATCACATGGGTGTAACCATCACTGAAGCCGTGATTGCTAATGCATGTTTACCTCTACCTATTACTGAAACAGTTGACCTTGTTGTTTTAGACCCGCCTTGTACAAGTACCGGTGTTTTTGCTAAACAGCCCTCAGCAAAATGGCGGCTAAGTAAGAATTCTATAGAAAACATGGCAGAAGTTCAGCAGCAAATGATAACTAATTGTGCTCAACATGTCGTTGTAGGTGGGCATCTGATTTATTCGACTTGTAGTATAACAGTTGAGGAAAATGAAATGGTCATAGAGCGTTTCTTAGCAGAACACTCCAATTTTCGTCTTGACGAGATTACGCCAGAGTTTGGTTTACCTGGTTTGCGAGGGTTAACTAGTTGCCGACGTCTTTATCCTCATTTACATGAATGTACTGGTTTTTTTATAGCTAAATTGAAAAGAGTCTATTAACTATCTGTATATGTAGTTGAGTTCAAAAAAAGAGTTGGAAATGCTTATTATTGAGCTTGCTTATTGCCTGTTAAAGAGGATTAAACCTTGAGTGACGAATTATCGAGATTACCCCCAAATGTTCAAGAAAGACTGTTGCGACTTCAGCAACTACAGCAAACCTTGCAGTCGATACTTGCACAAAAACAACAAGTTGACATGGAAAAAAATGAAGTAGAGCAAACACTTGCTGAAATGGCAAAAACTGCTGATGACGCTGTACTTTACAAATCTATAGGTTCATTATTGGTGAAATCCGATAAAACTACTGTTTCTGCAGATTTAAACGAACGTAAAGAACTTCTTGTAACACGAAGTGCTGTCATTGCAAAACAGGAAGAACGCATACGCAGTCAAGTTAAAGAAACACAAGCTAAACTTCAAGAAGATATAAACCCCGTAGCGGGTCAACAATAAACTTCATTTTAGGAGAAGACATGCCTCTTGGTAGAGCTAGGGTTACCTGAGCTAACTACCCTTCAAATTGAAACTTTATGTGAAACAGCTGAAGACACTGCTCGCAAACATGTCCAATCAAAAATTAGTCCCAAACTAATTGACCGATTAGACATAACTGTAGAAGCACAAGGCACAAAACCTATAGACCTAAGCATTGAAATAGACCTTACTTTAACCAAAGACGCCAAAAACGTTGATGCCACTGCTATAGTCCAAGAAGCTGTTGCTCAAGCCCATTTAGCAAGCGAAAACTTTTTGAGAACACAAATATGATCATTAACCAAATTGTAGACAAATTGAAAGAACAACAAGCTACATTTGTATTATTGTTATGCCATAAGAGTGCAGATGCAGATGCAGTGTGTGCAGCTTATGCGTTTCAAGGATTACTCAAACGTTTTCTACCCAACTTGTTAATAGAAATAGGTGCCCCACAGGGTATAAACAAGCCGACTAAACAGTTGCTTGAAAAATTACCAATAACAGTAAATCTGAAACCTAACATTGAATCTGCTAGTGTCATTTTTCTTATCGATATGAACACGGTTGAGCAGCTTGACGAAGTTGTTGACAAAATAAAAACCTCAAATGCCCCTATAATGATAATCGATCACCACGCACCTAGTTCCGATACTACACAAATTTGCAGTTTTTGCGTGATAAATGAACAAGCCGCCGCTACATGTGAAATTATTTATGACCTGTACCAACAAGCAAAGGTTCAACTTGATTTAAATGAAGCACAAGCTCTCTTTACCGGTATAGCTTTTGATACACGCCATTTCGCGTTAGGCGACTCAGATACTTTCAGAATTGCCGGAGGCCTTGTAAATGTGGGCGTAGACGCACAGGCTATGCTTACATTGTTTTCTAATCCAGTTGATAATTCTGAACGCCTTGCCAAACTTAAAGCTTGTAAAAGAGCAAAAATTGTAAAAAACGGAGAATGGATAATAGCATTATCCCATGTTAGCGCATATGAAGCTTCAGCTGCTAAATCTCTTGTTGATTTAGGCGCACACATGGCTGCGGTTGCAGGAAAGAAAGCTGGTAAACTCGAAGTTAGTCTTCGTTGTAATCGTGATTTTAATGAAAAGACTGGTATACATCTTGGAAAAGACATCTCTATGCCTTTAGGCGAACTTTTAGGTGGTGTTGGCGGAGGTCATCCAATGGCTGCAGGTGTTAATGCGAAGGGAGAAGTGGCTGATGCGTTGGATAAATGTCTTAAGCTTTTGAAAGAGAAAATGTCCTCTAATGTGTAGTTATGCTTAAATGAAGTGTGTTGCGCTTATTGTTGGCAGGTACGGCATATGGCGATAATTGAAATACGTGACCTCGTGTATACTTATCCTGGTGTGTCTAAACCGTCAATTGATGGTGTTTCTCTTACTGTAGAGAAGGGCGAATTTGTACTTATAACAGGCCCTAGTGGTTGTGGGAAAACCTCGCTGTGCCGAACTTTTAACGGACTTATACCTCACTTTTATCAAGGTGAACTAAAAGGGCAGATTACCGTAGCTGAACAGGATGTTACTAGTAAAAAAGTTTTTGATGTAGCAAAACATGTAGGCCTCGTTTTCCAAAATCCCGAAAACCAACTTTTTGCATTAAGCGTAGAAAAAGATGTCGCCTTCGGATTAGAAAACTTGGGAATGCCTCGTGAGGAAATGCGTAAACGTGTCGATTGGGCTCTTGATCTAGTTGGTATTTATGATTTACGCGAACGATCCCCCCATGAAATATCCGGCGGCCAACAACAACGCGTAGCTATAGCCTCCGTATTAGCTATGCAACCTGAAATAATCGTGCTAGATGAACCTACATCGTTCCTTGATCCCTTAAGCGCCAAAAAAATATTTGACGTTATATACAAACTCAACCAAGAACAAGGTATAACAGTAGTACTAGTCGAGCACCGACTTGACTTAACAGCCAAATACACTAACCACCTCATTGTTATGGATAAAGGCAAAATCTGCCTTGAAGGAACCCCTAGAGACATACTTAGCAGCGAAGAAATTACCAATATAGGCGTCGGTATACCTAAGGCAACATTGCTCCATAAAAAACTAAAAGCAAATGGATTTAACATTAACAAACAAACGCCCCTATCATCAGATGAACTTGCCGTTCAACTATTGGAGGCGCTAAGCAAATAATTACCATAGAAAATATTCACTATTCTTACACAAATAACGTTGAAGCCCTAAAAGGCATCTCATTAACTATCCAAAACGGCGATTTCATTGCAATCATGGGACAAAACGGCGCTGGAAAAACCACTTTCATTAAACACTTCAACGGACTGCTAAAACCAACCTCAGGCACTGTTCGTGTAGACGGTGTTGAAACCACAAAAACTAGCGTTGCAGCACTTGCAAAAAACGTTGGATTCGTGTTCCAAAACCCAGATAATCAACTTTTCAGCGAAACTGTTGAAGACGAAATTGCTTTCGCCCTAAAAAACTTCGGTTTTGATAAAAAAACAATTGAAGAACGTGTAACTTGGGCATTAGATTTTCTCTCACTAACACAGTACCGTAAAACTTCACCTTTCCTACTAAGTGGTGGTGAACGCAAACGTGTCGCATTAGCATCAGTTTTAGCTTGGGACCCAGAAATCCTTGTACTTGATGAACCAACAATTGGACAAGACCATGGACAGAAAGAAAAACTACGACAATTCATCATGCAACTACAAGCCAAAAACAAAACAGTAATAATGGTAACCCATGACGTAGAATTCGTAGCAGAATGCAACCCGCGCATAATTCTTATGCGAGACGGAAAAATAGTTGCTGATGACACATCCAAAAATATTCTAACATCCACAAAAATACTTGAAGAATCCTCAATTGTCCTCCCACAAATAGCACAAGTCTTCACCAAACTAACACCTCTAGAACTACCCACAGACATTATTGGCATTGACGAAGCAGAAACCGCAATATTAACAAAAGCCAAGGAGAAACATAGATGAGCATCTTTGACGGCTTAAAATTCCGAAAAATCTCCTCCCCAATACATAATTTAGATCCAAGAATCAAATTCATCTACGTCATAACAATATTCATCAGCGCCATAGCACTCGGCCAAATGCTACCCCTCATAACACTATTTTTAATGCAATTACCCTTTGTCCTACTAGCAGGAGTCCAAAAACAATGGCTCAGATCACTACAAGGCGCAGCTTTAATAGCAGGACTAATTTTTACCATAAACATAATAACCGCATACTTCATCAACGATTTTACACTAACATTTGCCAATATTGAATACGCATTAATTATGACCACACGTTTTGTTGTGTTAGTAGGCTCTTTCTCAGTTTTTTTCCTAACAACATCACCTGACCATCTAGGACTAGCACTTGAGCAATCACGTATACAATACGAATTCGCATTCGCATTCACCACAGCAGTACGCTTCGTACCCGTACTAGCTGAAGAAGCCCAAACCATCATGGATGCACAAAAAGCACGCGGCCTAGAACTAGAAAAAGGCAACATACTCAAACGCATAAGAAACTACATCCCCATACTCATACCACTCATAGTTAGCGCCATCAGACGAAGCCTAGAACTCGCAGAAGCAATGGAATCACGCGCGTGGGGAGCAGCAAAAAAACGAACAAACTTATACATGCTAAAACTCCGTAAAGGAGACTACATTTTAATTGGTATAATCGCAATGTTACTATTTACAACCATTTACGTATACTTCTTTGTACAAATCCCAATATAGCAACTTGAAATCATATTGATGCATATCCGTCATGTTTGAACCAGTTTTTGATATCGCTAAGTGTGATTGCGTCTAAAGCGATCTTTAGAGCCTTTTGCAACTCTTCATGAGTTCTAGCTTTAAGCTTTCTCAAAACCGCTTTCACCTTCGACCACATAAGCTCAATAGGATTCAAATCAGGCAGTACGCAGGTAAAAACCAAACAAACGCCCCACGCTCAAAAACAGGATCAAAAACACCCGCCACTTTATGAGATGACAAACTATCAAGCAACACTACATCCCCAACATTCAATGTTGGAGCCAAAACAT
>Ga0209737_10000334_pt1 | contig 41237 bp, 40 predicted proteins | sample TergutCu122P3_FD_187284 | JGI IMG/M metagenome (GOLD analysis project Ga0209737, IMG submission 187284) | Cubitermes ugandensis P3 segment gut microbial communities from Kakamega Forest, Kenya - Cu122 P3 (SPAdes) (version 2) | ecosystem: Host-associated > Arthropoda: Insects > Digestive system...
GTGAACGGGTGCATGGCGCTCACTACAACACCCGAGACGAAGCTAAAGCAGATTTGTTTGATTACATCGAACCGTTTTATAATCACAGACGCAGCCATTCTACGCTCGGATACGCTTCGCCCAAGGGTTTTATGGAAGCGTGGATCAACAACCAAACTGAGCAGGAAAAAGCCGCATGAACCAATGGGCTTGGTGGACGAAAAACAGAGGGAAGTTCATGAGGTTTATCGGTCATTCTTGTTAAAACATCTGTTATAGAGAGGTTCGTGGGAGTTATGGCAAGGGGCGGAGTTTTGTTTGTCCCTCTTGAGAGATTCGTGTATGACGCCCCAGTCTTATAGTACTGCCCTGAAAAGTGTTTGCAGTCGCTGGCGGTAATAATGTTTTCTAACGGCCAGTTTTCTATTTCAGAGGTGTCAGTAGTATTCTTGCTCACACAACCAGAGAAACTTGCGACCACAAACAATAGCAGCAAGCAAGTTATTTTTAAGGACTTGGAAAAAAATCTGTTGTTTTTCTCGGCGTTCATGAGATGCTCCGTTTGGGTTGGCTCAAGAGGCGCATTGCGAATCGAATCTTTCCGAAAACAAATCCGGCGGCGGTACACCTTCTTCCAGCAGACGCGCGTAGTGCTGAAAAAGGTCGATCAACAGATCGGCCATGACTTGAATGCGCGGAATGCGGCGGGCGTCGGGATGGATGAGCAGCCAGATTTCCCGCGACGGAATGTCGAGATTTTCTTCGAGCGGCACGAGCGCGCCAGTGGCGCGCGCCCAAAAGTGCGGCAACACCGCGATGCCCCATCCGGCGGCAGCGGCTTCGAGCATTCCTGACGGCTGGTCGCAGCGAAGCGCAAAGCGGCGTCCGTTGCTGAAGGTTTCCAGCCATTGTTGTTCGGGCGCGTGGCGGAGGTTGTCGTCGGCGCCGATGAAACACCAGTTCTCCGGCGATTTCTTCGGGTAATCGGGCGTGGCGTAGAGGCCGTAGCCGAGGATGCCCAGGCGGCGGGCGGCCAGTGAGGCGTCTTGCGGACGCCCCAGCCGGATGGCCAGATCGGCGTCACGGAAAAAAGGGGTGGTGGCGCGCGTTTCGCCGGAGATGTGAAGGTCGATCAGCGACCAGCGGGCGCGTTGCGCGGCAAGCCGCGGGATCAAAAAGGTGTCGATCAGCAGGGGCGGCGCCGAGAGCCGGACGGTGCCGCCGACAGTGGCGGTACTGAGCGTGGCGCGCGAAAAGGAGAGCATTTCCTGCTCGATGCGCTCGGCGTAAGGCAACAGCGTGTGGCCTTCAGCGGTCAGTTGCCAGCCGCGCGGCAAACGGTCAAACAGGCGGAGTTGTATCATTTCCTCCAGCGCGGCGACGCGGCGGCTGACGGTCGAGTGTTCAACCTGCAACGCACGAGCGGCGGCAGACAGGCTGCCATGACGCGCCAGCGCGAGAAAATAACGGATGTCTTCCCATTGCATCGTCTGCTCCGATCAGAATTGCACAGCGGTGGTGCGAACGGAATAAGTTTACATGGGATCGGCGGGCTTGAACCTAAAAACCTCAGTTGACTGCTTACAGACTTTAAGAAACCGCATAGACGCTTGCGTTGAAGCCATTTTCATACGCCAAGTCCCTTCCTGCGTGATTTTCGCCGCATCTATAGCTAAATGCGCGCAAATGTAACTAAGTTGTTAAAACCAATGCCATATTTTACACACAGGAAGGAAACTAAACACATAAAACCTTGACGCAAAATAGCCCTATTTGCAATAATGTCTTTACAGAACCCATGCAACGGGTCTAATCACATAGAAACACAGGGGGTATAAAGCGGTTTTCTTCGGGTTGGTCTTGCTGGTGGCAAAGGGGATATGCTTTTAAGAAAGGTGAATAGAAGCGCGTAATCGAAACACGCACATTCGTTCACGGAAATTCAAGCCGCTGTCCCTTTACTTCAATGGCCTTACCTCCGAGGGAAGTACGGATGCCAAGGGATTCGTGTTTGTCGGAATTTGACGCAAGTCAAACGAATGAGCCTGATTGAATTTTAGAATAGCCTAAATTAGCGATTGCTAAAATAAAAGTGGTGACTTTACAAAATTGAAGAGGTCAAAGTGGAAATCTCGAGAAGACACTTTTTAGGTGGTAGCGTTGCCCTATGTGTTTTGGGCGGTATCGGCACACAGATCAGTAAGGGCAAGGCAGCCGCTTTAAAAACGCGAGGTCAGAGACATCGGGTTGCGACCTTGTGCGAAATGTGCGTCAACAAATGTGCGGTGCATGCCTATGTTGAAGATGGCGTTGTTGTAAAACTGGAACCCAATCCGCTTTTTCCCAAGTCCAGAAACATGCTTTGCCCCAGAGGGGTCGCGGGCACCAAACATTTATATGATCCGGATCGCCTGAAGTACCCGATGATTCGGGCGGGTGAAAAAGGCAGCGGCAAATTCAGGCGCGTGACCTGGGAGGAGGCCTACGATTACATTGCCGAAAAACTCGTCAAAATTCTGGATGAAGAAGAAGACAATCGCTCTACGGTTGCTTTCGCCGCGGGTGAAGGCATGGGGGAACACACGTTCAAGCAATTCTATGATGGTTTCGGTTCGACTCATTTTCTAAATCACACAACGCTTTGCCTGGCAACCACGACCTCCGGCCATGCACTGACGATAGGGGATACAGGACAGGCAGACTTGCAGAACGCCAAATATGTGATCATGGCCGGAGCGAACCGGGCCGAAGCGATCATGACGCCCGACACGATGGATCTTTTCAAGAGAACCCGAGGCAACGGATGCAAGTTGATCGTGGTGGATCCCAGGTTCACCAACACAGCAGCGAAGAGCGATAAATACTTGGGAATCAACGTCGGCACCGATCTGGCGTTTGTGCTGGCATTAACCTATGTCGTTTTGAAGGAAGAGCTTTATAACAAAACCTACGTTGACAGTATGTTTAACGGGTTCAACGAGTATAAAGCGCATATATTGAACAGCGGCTATACACCGGAGTGGGCCGAGAAAATCACGGGCATTCCCGCAAAAGATATTGATGAAGTGGCGCGGGATTTCATGGCGCATGCGCCGCAAGCGATTTACTACCAGGGCAGAAGAAGCACTTGGTCGGCCAATGATTTTCAATTGCGTCGCGCGCAAGCGCTCTTTACCGCGCTGGGTGGGGGCATTGATGTCAAAGGAGGCATTTGCTTCGGTCAGGGGTTGTCGTTAAAGTCATCGACAGAGATCGCGCCTTTGTACGATCAGGCAAAGCCCAGAATCGAGCGGGCGGCTGCCGCAGCCGTAGGCAATACGGGCGCGTGGGTGCCTTTCAGAAACATGGTGCTGGAAGACAAAGCGCCTTATCCTGTGCGGGCGTTGTTTCTTTACAAGCACAACCCCATGCACAACATGCCGGACATTCATAAAACAACGGCGCTTTTGAAAAAACTGGAGTTGGTGGTCACCATCGAAACCATGCCGACAGATACCGTGTTGCTCAGCGATGTGGTGTTGCCGGAATGCACGTATTTGGAACGTTCGGATCCGGTGAAAGTTTTTTCAGGCATTGAACCGGCCATTGCCCAGCGCAACAAGGTCATTGATCCCATCCATCCGGAAACCAAACCCGTGATAGAAATCATGAAAGGGTTGACGGAAAAACTCTCTCCGCTGCTTTTTGAAGTCACCAAAAAATACGATGAAAACGTTCAGGAGGCGATTGCCGGCGAAGATGAAGAAACGGTTTATGAGGAATACAACCTGACTTTACCGTTTCAGAAAACGCAAGAGGTGTTGAATGCGGAAGCGGTTGAAGCCTATCCGGGCGCAGCGGAAATTCTGAAAGAAAAGGGGGTTTATTACCCTCATATGGACGCTTATTTCAAACAACTAAGCGCGAATGATTTTCAATATTATCCTGAAGATAAAAAATACTATTCCGTCCTGAACGGGAGGCTGCGAACCCCGTCCGGCAAAGTCGAGTGCGTGTTGTCCGATGCGCTGGAGAAAAAAGGCATCGATGCGATGCCCACCTGGAGAAAAGAGTACGAGATGGAGATACCGGAAGGCAAATTCCGCTTTGTCACCGGTCGCCATGCGCAGAACACGCAGACCTCCACGTCCAATAATGCGCTGCTTTTGAATTTGCTGTCGGTGAACTACGCATGGATCAACAAGCGCGTTGCGGCACGTATGGGAATCAAGCATGGTGATCGCGTGGAGCTGATTTCCAGTATTGGAAAAGCGCAACTGCCTGCGTATCCAACAGAAAAAATAGGTCCTCAGACGGTCTTTTTCGTTCATGGTTACGGTATCCAGTCAGACCAGATGAAGCGGGCGCACGGCAATGGCGCAAGCAGCGCAACGATTGTGGAAGACAAGGTGGAGCCCATGCATGGCGCGACATGTTTGCATGATACGTTGGTTGAGCTAAGAAAGGTTTAAGTCATGGCACGTTATGGGATGGCGATAGATTACAAGCTTTGTATCAATTGCAAGGCTTGTGAGGCGGCCTGCAAAGAAGAAAACGCAGTCGCGTTGAGCAAAGACAGTTACCGTATTTGGGTGGGCGTGAAAGAGGCAGAGGGAGAATTCCCCAACATCTCCATTCCTTCCCAAACGTATTATCCAGGGCAGTGCCATCATTGTGATAACGCGCCTTGTCAGTCCGTGTGTCCGACCAGCGCAACGTATTACGATGAAAACCGGGTTGTTCGTGTGGACGCGAAAAAATGCATTTTGTGCTCTTATTGCATTTCCGCGTGCCCCTACGATGCGAGGTATGTGGATCACAAAACGTTGATTGTCGATAAATGTGATTTTTGTGCTTCAAGGCTGGCGGAGGGGCATACCACAACAGCGTGTCAGGCGACTTGTCCCACCAAGGTCAGGATATTTGGTGATCTGGATGACCCCGACAGTGAAATATCCAAAGTGCTCAGGGAAAGAGAATATCGGGTCGTTAAACCGCATTTGGGAACCCAACCCAAACTGTTTTACTTGCTGTAGTTCATGGTGAACAGGATGAGAAAATGAAAATGGATTTGTCGATAAAGAATTTGATCAGTTTTGAGAAAACGCCGGCGAATGTGACGATGGCCGTTTTGGCCACGGCCTTGCTGGCCTTGTTTCTGGGAGGCGTTGTCTCTTACTTGATTCAGGGGCACGAGGCCTATCACGTGACGCGTGAACATCCCTGGGGATTGCTGCTGACAGGCTATGTTTTCTGGGCGGTGGCTTGTACCGGTCTCTGTCTGGTCTCTTCATTGGGGCATGTGTTCGGTTTGAAAGAGTTCGAAACAATCGGCAAACGGGCGACGGCGTGCGCCATTATTTTTGTCGTGACGGCTTTCCTGGTGATCGCACTTGAACTGGGGCATCCTTTCAGAATTGCTATTTATAACGTGATCAGTCCGGGGTTCAGCTCCGCCATCTGGTGGATGGGAACGTTGTACAGCTTATACCTGATGATTCTGGTGGTGGAATTTTTCTTCCTGAGTTCTGAAAAACATCATCACCGCGTGAAGTCAGTGAGCATTATCGCGCTGATCGTGGGTGTTGCCGCAAACAGCACCCTGGCCTCCGTGTTTGCGTTGCTGGTGGCAAGGCCTTATATCAACAGCGCTTTCTTTCCAGTCTCGTTCATTCTGGTGACCATGATTGCAGGATGTTTTCTGGTGTTCCTGATTTACGGCTTAAAACACAAACTCCAGTTTCCGCCGGAAATGAAGACCATGCTGCTCAAGCTATCCAAAATCCTGGGTGTCTTGTTGTTGGCGCTGGCGTTCTTTGAATTCTGGCGTGTGCTGACAGGCATCTTCGGCAACATGCCCGAGCGGGCAGAGACGATCTTATACAGTATTGGCCAGCCTTCTTATTGGGTGGCAGAAATAGGGTTGGGCATCTTGATTCCTCTGATGGTTATTGCCGCAGGCAAGGCGCAAGCCTTTAAAGCGATGGTTTGGGCTTCTTTGGGAGGGATTATCGGTGTTTTCTTTATGCGGTATAACTCGATTCATGGCGTTTTTGCGTATCCGATGGACACGATGCTGCGTTCTGAATACGAGGCGGTGAAAACGTGGGTGCAGTACAGCCCTTCAGTGACAGAAATAGCGATTGTTCTGGGCAGTGTGGGGGTTGTTCTTGTTCTTTATCATGTGGTTGATAAGTGGTTGGGTTTGGAAAGCAAACATCATTAAAAAGGTGAAAATTATGAAAGTAAAGCAGTTCAGGTTGTTGGCGGTCACAGCCGCTTTGGTGCTCGCTTCAGGAGGCGGTTTCACGCTTTCGGCCAATGCCGAAGCCCAGACGGGTACGGTACAGACACAAGCGGCGTTTGCAACGGTCGGCTTTGATGCGGTTAAAAAAGCAACGGGTGATGGAACAAGGCCGGGGGCGAAAGCCATGATCATTGATGTGCGTGCAGCAGAGAAATACCAGGCAGGCACCATTCCGTCCAGCCGTAATGTTCCTTTTTCGGACAAGCCAGACCTTGCGGTTCTCGGCAATTGGGACAAAGCCAGGGAAGTGATCGTGTTTGATGATGGTGCTGAAGGTCAAAGCGTCACTATGGCGAATGTCCTCAAAGCGCAAGGCTATGCCGACGTTAAAATTTACGCTGAAGGGCTGAAGGGTTGGCAGGCGAAAAGTTATCTTGAAGTAGGCACACAGGTCGTGCAGGCCGCGTTCAATAAAAACGCGGCGGTTTTAATGGACGCAAGGCCGTATCCCAGATTTCTTGGCGGAACCATCCCGGGGGCGTTGGCAGTACCCGATTCCGATGTTGAAAAACTCGCGAGCCGTTTTCCGATCAACAAGAATGAGCCGATCATTACTTTTTGCTCCGGGTTTGATTGTGACAAATCACATGCGATAGCGGGATATCTCTGGTCAAACGGTTACCGCAACGTGCAAGTGTATGCGGCCGGTTATCCGGCATGGAAGGCTGCGGGATTGCAAACCACCGAAGGTGGTGCTAAACCTGCCGCCAAACCGGCATCCCCGGCGCCTGCCGCAAGTGCTCCTGCCAAGTTTGTGAACGGTATCAAACTTGGAGCCGATGAAGGATCCGTGGATGGCCAGTGGTTCAAGGAACAACTCCAGGCCAATAAGCTGCCCGCCGAGGTGCTTCTGATTGATGTGCGCAAAGAAGGGGTTTACAACAACGGGCATATCAACGGAGCCATCAACAAACCTGTTGCCGATCTAAGCAGTGCTGATATTCCCAAAGATAGAATCGTCGTGTTCGTTTGTATGACCGGCAGCACAGCGCTTGAGTCTTATATGAAAATACAAAAAGAAGGCAAGGCAGACATGTCCCGCGTCTATTATTTTGACGCCAATATCAAATGCAATGAAAAAGGCGCGTGTGAAATCGAGCCTAACGAGCCACTGGGTTAATGGTGTTTTATCAAGAGGAGAGAAAAAATGTTTCGCAAATTATCAAAGACAGCGTTAATGGCGGCGATGGGAATGATGCTTGTCAGCCCTATGGCGCTTGCCGACGTGGATAAAGGACAGCGCACGTTTATCCGCTTCATGAAAGAGCCTTGCGGTATGGATGGGGGCGCCTTGGCCAAAAAGCATACACAGGCTGAATGGAAGAAAATCTTTGAAGAGGGCAAGCTGAGTGATCGACTTCTTCAATATTGCCCCAAGGCGAAACCATTGAACGAGAAGCAGGTGAAGGATGTTTATGATTTTCTGTATCACTATGGCAGTGACAGCGGAAACGTACCTTCCTGTTGATAACGCTTGAGCTTCTCTTTGAGGGAAAGATTGCCCGGTCTCATTTTGAGGCCGGGCTTTTCTTTAGGGGGTATAACCAAAGCGACTTATAGGCAAAATCGTGGGCAAAATCAAGGGCAGAATACGTCCTTCATGGCCATGATGATCTTTTCAACCTTTGTGTTTTTGATTGAATAAATGATGGATTGCTTGTGACGGGTGCAAGCCACCAATTGGGCATCGCGCATTTTAGCGAGATGTTGCGATGTCGCAGAGGGGCTGAGTTCTATTTCTCTGGAAAGGTCGCCTGAACTCATTCCTTTTTTCTCAATAAGCGTACACAAAATCAAGAGACGGTTGGCATTGCTGAGAAAACCGCATAACTCCGCAGCCTGACCCGCCCCCTGTTTCATCTGCTCCATCAGCGATGCGGCCAAGCCCTCGTACTTGCTGCGCCATTTGTAAAACGTCGCCGAACTGATCCCGTGTTCACGGCACAGCGCTGGAACCGGCGCCCCGGATTCCGCCTGTCTCAGTATCCCCACTATTTGACTGTCGCTAAATCTCGGCTTCTTCATGCAGACTTCCCATCTTTTTTGTAGCACGGAAAACGCTACTTTCTAGGGGCTCAGCTTTTGGGGGGATGACCCCATAAGGCGCATTTTAGCACTTTGAAAAATTTATTTGAATACGGTTTGGATAACAAATGCTGGATAGGGTGATCCCCATCCGAAAATTTATGCAATCTGCCATCAGCCGGGAAAACGACCAGGAAGTGCCGGGCGGGGGCTGCGTTTCTTCAATGAAATGAAACGCGCATTCCATAGACACAAGACATTCCTGCGGCAGACAGGCAAAATATCAGGCAAAATAACGGCTTCTTTATTCCGAAAAGGACTCGGGGTGTTCCCGGCGTATGGGGCATAACCTTTTTCTTATTTTTGTCGCGCTCCTGTTGGTCTTGTTGAACGGGTTTTTCGTGGCGGCTGAATTCGCGCTGGTCAAGCTGCGGCAAACCCGCGTCAAGGCGATTGCCAAAATTTACGGCTGGCGCGGACGTATTCTCCTCAAGGTCTATGCGCGCCTCGACGCTTATTTGTCGGCCTGTCAGGTCGGGATCACGCTGGCGTCGCTCGGTTTGGGGTGGATCGGCGAACCGGCGTTTGCGCAGTTGATTCGTCCGTTGCTGTTAGCGGTTGGCGTCGAAAGCACGGCTGTTCTGCACGGCATCTCGTTCTTTGTCGCGTTCTTCACGATCTCGTATTTGCACATCGTGGTGGGTGAGCAGGCGCCGAAGATGCTGGCGATTCGTCAGGCGGAAAAGGTCGGTATCTGGACGGCGTTTCCGCTGTACGCGTTTTACTGGCTGATGTATCCGGCGATCTGGTTTTTGAATCACAGCGCGAATCGTCTCTTGCGGACGATGGGACTTGATACCGGATCGCTTCAGGACAGCCAGTATTCGCCGGAAGAATTGAAAGTGATTTTGCGCAGTTCGCGTGCCGACACGCACGCCACCGGCGATGAATGGAAAGTGCTGGCGCAGGCGCTCGATTTTCGTGATCTCGATGTCGGCGATCTGATGCGTCCTGCCAATGAGATGGTGGTGTTGTCGGCCAGGGACGGGCTTGAAAAAAATCTGGAAAAAATGGTCGAGCACCGTTTCAGTCGCTATCCCTATCTCGATGAAGAAGGTCAGGTGGAAGGTGTCGTTCACGTCAAGGACGTGCTTCATGCCGTCCAGCGCGGGGAACCGGTATCGCTGGAGGCGCTGGCGCGACCGATCGAGACGGTTTCGACGCATTTGCCGGCGACTGAATTGTTGCGGCGTTTCCGTCAGGGTGCGCCGCACTTTACGGTGGTGACGACGCAGAAGGGACGCCCGCTCGGGTTCATCACGATGGATAACGTGCTGGGCGCGTTGGTCGGCGAAATCCGCGACGAATTCCGGCAGTCGCAACGGGAATGGGCGCAACTCGACGACGGCACGCTGATCGGGAAAGGCAGTCTGCCGATTTTCACGCTGGAACGGGCGCTGGGCATCGATATTGAGGAAACGGGCGTCGATTCCGTCGGCGGGCTGATTATGCAGAAATTGGGCGATGTTCCTGAGGAAGGGCAGAAGATCGAATTCGACCGATTTGATGCGGTGGTCAAGAAAATGAAGGGGCCGCGGATCGTCATGGTGCGGATTTACCCCAAAAACACGGAAGAAAAGGCGCTTTGAGCGCCGTTGCGATGGCAGAGAGCCGCCCGCTTCTTTATAATGGTCATCGCTTTTTTCCGTAAGTTGCCACGATTGAAACGACATGCCATCGCCTAAAAAAATGACCGCCGACAGTTGGATGCTTTACAAGCGTCTGCTGAAATATTTGCGCGGTTATTGGAAAGTGTTTGCGGTGTCGTTGTTGGCGATGACGATCGCGGCGGCGACCGAACCGGCGTTTGTCGCGCTGATGAAGCCGTTGGTCGATGGCGGTCTCGTCGGCAAAGACCCGGGGACGATGGTGTGGGTGCCGCTGGCGATCATCGGTCTTTTCCTGTTGCGCGGCGTGTCGAGTTTTATCAACGAATATGCGACGAGCTGGTTGTCCGGGCATTTGGTGCAACGGTTGCGACAGGAAATGTTTACGCTTCTGTTGCGGCTGCCGGTGACGTATTACGAAAATCAGTCGTCGGGACGGATGGTGTCGCGGGTGATGAACGACGTGAACCAGATCACCGAAGCCGGTTTCAACGTGATCACCATTACCGTCAAAGACGGCCTGACGGTGTTGGGACTGTTTGGTTTGTTGCTTTATACAGACTGGCGTCTGACGCTGGTGTGTTTCACCGTGTTCCCGACGGTGGCGATCTGCATTCAATACATCAGTCGCCGTTTGCGCGGCTTGTCGCGCGAAAGCCAGAAACAAATGGGACAGTTGACGCAAGTGTTAGGTGAGAGCATCGAGTGTCAGCGCGTGGTCAAGGTTTACAGCGGCGAAACCTATGAAACCGGACGTTTCGCCGAGGGCGCCAAAGCGATTCGCCAGAATCTCGTCAAACAGCGCGTCACCTCGTCGATTAATACCGGCGTTACGCAACTGATCATCGCTTGCGCGTTGGCGGCGGTGTTGTATTACGCGGGCGTTTTGGCGCGGCAGGACGCGCTGACGCCGGGTGGGTTCGTCACTTTCGTGACGGCGATGATGATGGTGTTCGCGCCGATCAAGCGCATCACCAACGTTTCGCTATCGTTGCAACGCGGACTGGCGGCCGCCGAAAGTGTTTTTTCGTTTCTCGACGAGACGCCGGAACCGGATCACGGAACGCAGGTGTTGAGCGAAACACAAGGAGCGTTGTCTTTTCGGGACGTGGGTTTCCGTTATGCGCGCGCCGAGCGCGAAGCGCTGACCGGCATTACGCTGGACATCGCGCCGGGCGAAACGCTGGCGCTGGTGGGGCCGTCGGGCGGCGGCAAAACGACGCTGGTCAGTCTGATCCCGCGGTTTTATGTTCCGCAGTCGGGGGAAATCCTGCTCGACGGGATACCGCTCAATGAGATTACGCTGAGCAGTTTGCGCGCGCAGATCGCGCTGGTGAGCCAGGATGTTGTTCTGTTCAACGGCAGCGTGGCGGAGAACATCGCTTACGGGCGACGGGAAACGGACGATCAGGAAGCCATCGCCGAAGCGGCGCGGGCGGCCAATGCGCTGGATTTCATCGAGGCGATGCCTGACGGTTTCGACACGCTGATCGGCGAGAAAGGCATGCGTTTGTCGGGCGGGCAGCGGCAACGTCTGGCGATTGCGCGAGCCTTGCTCAAGAACGCCCCGATTTTGATTCTGGATGAAGCGACCAGCGCACTCGACACGCAATCCGAGCGATTGGTGCAGGCGGCGTTGGAAAATCTGATGAGAAACCGAACGACGATTGTGATTGCGCACCGTTTGTCCACCATCGAAAACGCCGACCGGATCGCGGTGATGGAGCGCGGTCGAATCATCGAATTGGGAACGCACCGTGTTTTGCTGGCGCAGCAGGGCGTCTATGCTCGCTTGCATCACTTGCAGTTTCATGAGGAATCATCCGGTTGAAGCAAACTGGATAACACGTCAATGAAGCCTCAGCTTTCCATCCTTCTGGTTGCGCACAATCAAGCCGCGTATCTTCCCGAAACGCTGGCGTCGCTTCGCGCTCAGACGATCGGACTGGATAACCTCGAAGTGGTATTGATCGACGATGCTTCAACGGATGCGACCGGCGAACTGATCGATGCGTTTTCCCAAGAGTGTCCGTTTGCCAAAGTCAAACACGTTTCGTTCCGCAACGTCGGGAAAACGCGCAACGAGGCATTGGCGTTGGCGACGGCGCCTTATCTGATGTTCGTCGATGGCGACGATATATTGGCGCCCAACGCTTGCGAACTTTTGCTGAAAGCCGTTCAGGAAAAACCGGCGGAACTGGTGGTGACGGCGCTGTCCCGCTTTCGGGGGGCGCTGATGCCGCGGCGGGTGGAAGCCGCCGTTTTTTCTCCGATCTCGGTCGCGGTATATTGGGAGGAGTTGTTACGGCACCAACGCTACATGGGGCATTTGACCGGCTGTCTTTTTTCCCGCCGATTGTTTGAGACGCTGCGTTTTCCGGAGATGGTTTGCTACGAAGATATTTTCATCGCGCCCGATCTTCTCCATCAATCGCCGCGCATTCTGATTTCGAGAACGCCGATCTATTTCTATCGACAGCATGTTAAAAGCCTTTCTACCGCGTTGAACGACGCCAAAGCAAAGAACATGCTGCGGGTGCTTGCCAAGCTGAAGGAAAGCGTCAGGAACGCTTACCAACAACGCCTTTTCGAGTCGCTGTGCGTGAAACAGTGCCGGATTTTGTTGGACAACGTGAAAGACTTGAGCCAGGACAGTCGAAGCGGTATCCGGTCTTTGATGGAGGCCATTGCTCCGGGAACTTTTTTGTTGTCGCCGCGTGTGCGCATCAGCCGAAAAATTTTGTTTGTAAAAAATAAAAAAGAATTACAGCGATAATCCTAAAAACCTCAGTTGACCGCTTGTGAACTTATGAAAAATCGCATGGAAACTTGCTTTGAAGCCTTTTTCACCATTCACCCATTGGGTGAGTGCGCTACGCACTTGCCAGTACTACGCCCACCGCGCCATTCTGCGTTGCTCCTCCTCGCGGGGTGGCAGCCCGCGTCGTCGCCGCGCCGAGGGTCTGCTAACACTCTTTCCACAATCGCGAAGGGTAGATTGGGCCCGTCCATCGAGGCACGCGACGTAGCATGGGCCTACCGCCCATGCAAGGAGCGTAACGACGAGGGGCGGGGCAAGGCTTCCTTCCCTTCGGGTTGCGAACCCGAGGGGTCGTCTGCTGTGTTGCAGTCGCTTGCAAGGCTCGCGGCATTGCTGCGCGACTACGCCTTGCATCCAACCCCTCGGGTTCGCAACGCGATTCGCGGAAAGAGTGTTAGCAGACCCTGCCCTGACACGGCGGGCGCAGCACCGGCGAGAACGTCCAACTGAGGTTTTTAGGATAATATGAAACACAGCGGACTCCAGGAAGAGATGTCGGCAAAAACGCTTTGGGTGGAGCGGGTCGTCTATGGCTTGACCCTGATCGTTTTACTGTTGGCGATATCGTTTCCGGCCGAGGCGCGCAAGATTTTTTATTTCGCGTGCGGGTTGGCCGGGATTGGCTGGGCGCTGGATCGAAAGCGCCCCGATAGCGGCGCCTTTTTTTTGCTGGCGGCGTTGGCGTCCTTTGCGCTTTACCGGATCGTTTACGCGGTCATGGATGCGGGAACTTTTTTTCCGGAGATTGACGCATTGCAAGTCTATCTTTCGACGAGCAGCCGATTTTTGATGGGCTTGTTGCTGATCGGTTACTTGTCAACGCGCCGGTCGCCGTTTCATGAGCGCTGGTTTCAGGCGCTTTGTATTACGCTGATACTGAGTCTCGTGATAACCGCAGGCCATGAATTCTTTTTCCAACAGGAAAGGGTCGAACGAAATCCCTGGGCGACGCTTTTTTCTTACGAAGCGGTTGCGGTGGGCTTTGCGTATCTGGGTTTGCAGTTGACCCGACAAATCAACGAGAGAAAACACTGGGGTCTGTTGGCCGGCGTCGGCTTGCTGACGCTGGGCATTATTCTATGGACGGAAACGCGCTCGGCGCTCTTCTGTTTTTTCATCGGCGGCGCCTTGTTGTTGCTCTTGAGCGAACGCGCGCGCAAGTGGAAAGTGTTGGGAGCGGCCTCGCTGTTGATGGCCGTTGTGCTGGTCGGCAGCTATCCTTATTTGATCAAACCGCGTTTGACGGAAGCTTACACCGACATCACCCAATATGTCTCGGGAGAGAATCGGGCGACTTCGATCGGCACCCGCTTTGAACTGTGGCGGGGAAGCGTGATGGTGTTGAAACAAGCGCCGTGGGGCGGCGGCTACTGGAAACGCGCGGAGATCATCGGCGAGGCGGTTGAGCAGCAACGTCTGGATTCTGTTGCGCTGCATTACAGTCAGGTCAACATGCACAACGAGCTTCTTGAAGAACTGTCGTTGCGCGGTGTGGTGAGCGGCGTTTTGTTGTTGCTGGTTTACTTCGCAGCGATTGCTTTGGGTTGGCGCGCCCGACCGAGAAATCTGGCGTTGCTGGGTGTGGTTTTCGCTTACATCTTTTCGGGACTGACGGATGTGCTGTTTTTCAGCCGCGAAGCCACGGTGTTGTTTATCGCGTTGCTGGCGGTTCTCATCAGATCGTCGCCGCGACAGAGTGAAGCGTGAGCACATGGGACACAAGCGATGAATGAGACACGAGCGCCCCGACGTCTTTTGCACCTTGTCAACGTGCGAACGGTTGGCGGTGTCGAGCGAATCTTTGCCGATTTTGTGGCGCATCCGCCGCCGTTTCCGGTGCAACATTTCACAGTTGCCGATCATCGTACGGTCGCGCCGACGCTGGCGCAGGCGGTTCATCGTCATTCGCAAATTTTCGGCATCAATACGTTTGCAGGACTTCCCGTACCGCGACGACCGAAAATACTGCGCGCTGCCAATCGTGAACGGCTGATCCGGGAGTTAAAACCGGATTTGATTTTGATCTGGAATCAGTTCATCGACGTTCGGGCGTTTTCGCAAGACAGCCGCTGGCCATGTCCGGCGCTGCATTACGAACATGGCGGCGCCTGGTATCAACAAGCGCCCGCGCTGGCGGAGGCTTTTTTCCGGCGTATCGATGGCGTGATCGCGGTATCGCAGGCGGCGAGACGAACGCTGCAACTGAAATATCAAATCACACAACCGGTTGACGTATGCTTGAACGCATTAAGTCCCGGGGTGCTGCCTGCCAGAGGTTCCGCAAAACCACGCACATTGAAAAATCATCGACCGCTGATATTGGGGGGCGCCGGTCGTCTGGTGCCGGTGAAATGTTTTGGTTTGCTGGTATTAACGGTTAAGGCACTGCGCGCGCGTGGCGTCGAAGCTGAGGCCATCATCGCCGGAACGGGGGCGGAACGAGCGGCGCTTGAAGCGTTGATCGCAAGAGAAGGGCTGCAAGGGAAAATTCGTTTGGTCGGCCTGCTCTATGACATGGCGGCGTTTTACAAAGAAATCGATCTCTACGTCAGCACGTCGATGCGCGAACCGTTCGGGTTGACCTGCATCGAAGCGGCGGCATGGGGCGTGCCGGTGATTGCCGCCGCCATCGATGGTTTGCCGGAAGCCGTGCGCGAGGGCGTGACAGGTATTTGCATCAAACCGACGTTGTCGCACGAAGCGTACCATGCGTTGACACAAGCGCCGATCGATACATCGCCGCTCGTTTATTGGCCGGACGAAGACCGCCTGGCGCCGCCGAAAATGCTCGATCCCGAGATGTTGGCCGATGCGGTTTTACGATTGACGAGCGATCCCGACTATTATCGGCAGATGAGCGCGCAAGCCGTGGCCGACATCGCCGCGCGCGGTGATTTCGGCGCATTGTGCGATGATCTTTATCGGATCATGGCGCGGTATCTTGATCGCAAATCATGAGTGTTTGACAGTGTAAGCATAAATGCTTACACTGTCAAACAGGGTAAAAGCGGGACGGAGGGGATGGTGAAACAAAGCGAGTTTCTCAGGAGGTTGAAGGCCACAGGAGTACGGGTTGATGAAGGAGCGAGGCACATTAAACTGTATTACAAAGGCAAACAATCTGCCACCCCGAGGCACCCAGGCAAAGAAATGCACGAGGGGTTGAGAAGAGAAATTCTCAAGCAACTCGGGATCAAAGAATGAACCAGCCCCCGAAAGTGGGCAGGCCAATGAATGGAGGAAAACGTGCGTTACCCTGTAATGATTGAAAAAGATGGAGATGGCTGGCTGGCAAAATTCCCGGATATACCGGAAGCGCTCGCTGGCGGCGACACCTACGAAGAAGCGCTCTCCGAGGCCGCAGGGACTTTGCCTGTCGCTATGGAGTTCTACTTTGAGGATCGCCGCCCGGTTCCCGCGCCCAGCAAAGCAAAAGCCGGTCAAGCGACTGTCGAGTTGCCGCCGAGCGTCGCGGCCAAAGTGCTGCTACTCAACGAAATGCTGCGCCAGAACGTGACCAATGCCGACCTCGCGCGTCGCGTTGGGATGACCCGGCAAGAGGTGCAGCGGATCGTCGATCTTGGGCATTCGACGAAAATCGACATGATAGGTAAAGCGCTGGCGGCGCTTGGCAAACATCTTGACTTTAAACTGACGGCGGCCTGATGGTGGTATGATCAACTCGCTTTTGAAGGCTGTTCGAAGGAACGGTCGCAAACAAAGATGCCCCGGATGGGGCGCAACAACGATACCGCGCCAAGATGCACACCTAAAAGCCCAACAGCGATGTTGGGCTTTTCATTTATTTATAAAACCATGGGGTAAAAGAGTTGGCATTTTAGCGCCAACTCTTTGATTTGATTGGGGTGACTGATGGGGCTCGAACCCACGACAACCGGAATCACAATCGGCAAAAGTCGCGTTAAGTTATTGATTAGTAAGGTAATTTACAGTTGGCTTGGCGCAGTTAAAAGCAGTTAATAAACAGCAGTTTAGCGCATTTTAACGAAGTTAACAAAAGTGGGGAACTGTACCGCTACTGCACCGGGAAAAGCGAAAAAAGTCTGCTGCGTTTTTTTCGGGGGAGAAATAAAGAGGCTGATACACCTTCGGCTTGATTACAGCCGTTTGGAGGCGATCAAAGCGTGTAGGGTAGGTTCTGGGTATCAGGCAAACGTTTCTACGGCCTCAAAATCGCTCAGAGATGTTCGGGAGTACTTCGCGGCATGTCGTCGGGCGGGATGACCGCCCGACCGCCTGATCGGCGGCAAGCGACACATGCCGCTCGATGCGGCTTCATATCATGTCCATCTCCGTGAGCGTCTAAAGGGAAGGTCGTTGTTGCATTCTCGCGCGATTACAGCCCCTGAGAGGCGTTTAAAAAAGTGGGGGGCTTCTCCGCCTAGTACCAAATGCTTCTACGCGCTCCAGACACTTTTAGGCGCTTCGTTGGCGTTTTCAGAAAACACCATAAATTCACCATAAATTCACCATAAACTAACCATAAATTACCACATTTGACAAAGCCCGAAAAAGTCAGATATTATTGAGGCGTTGCAAAGGCCATCGCAACGGCCTGATAGTTGCGAGTTTCCAGCCAAATAAAACAGGCAAAGGAAAAGAGGCGCCCTTCGGGGCGCTTCGCTTTTTTTTAGACGCTGTCGTCGTCGCCGAATAGCGATGATGCCGCTCCGCCGACTAATAATGTAGTAACGGTAACCGTGCCACCGAAGATCATTGCGACTTCCTGGTATTCGGAATCAACGAAGAAATATATTCCGACGACGAGGGCAACTATCCAAAGTACAAGCGCCATTTTCTTTCTCCTTCACTGTGTTCTGGGTAGTTGCTGGAACGCCTCGGCCGAGCCGAACAAATTGCAGAGATCGCGGCTACGTGGTTGTACATAATCCATGAATACATCAATAAAAAACGGTGCAATGGCGAAGAACTTTTGCTGATCGTCAGCCTTGTAGCAGGCGATCGGGAAAAGCGGGTTGGGGGCATCCGTTTTAATAAAGTGATAGCCGAAGCCGCCATCACCCATAGACTTGGATAGTTCTTGCGCCAAGTACAAAGAAGGAAGAAAAAGCGCGTTGGCGGCTTCTTCCGACGTATGTACCGATTCATTCCCGCAGCGGAATTCGCCCCCTTGCCTCATCTGGTGTTCGATCAAACCAAGCAACAAATAGTACAACTTGCTTTCTGTATTCATGTTCATGCGATCTCTCCTCTTGGTTCTCTGTTCCGGCTCTGCCGAGGTAGAGGGCGAGACTCTCTCCCCGTTATAGACCCCGCAGCGCCTGCTTACCGGCGCTATGCACCGAGCGGCATGTGTCGCTTGCCGCCGAAGGCGGTCGGGCCGGTCATCCCGCCCGACGACATGCCGCGAAGCTACCCGCCGGATAGCCGTATTAAAAATTCTGCGGTGATGCAACCGACAAAAGCCATCGCCAGGCACACCTTAATTTTCAGGCTGCGGCGCGCTGGCAGGATGGGCTTCTGGGGCTCCGGTTGGATAATCCATTCTCTTGGGGGGTGCTGGCGGCTCATTCTTTTTCATCCTTATGTGGTTAAGGTATTCAAGCTGTTCTGTTGATAGCGGCACGACATCAATCACATCGGCCTTAACTTCATGGCCGACGACAGCATGGACAACGGCTTGTCCTTTGGTTAGGGCACGGATGTCGGCAAGGTCGAGATATGGGCGCTGTTGCACTGACACGCTCTGCGATTTGTTTTCGCTGTGAGATCGTGCTTTGCCAGCGGGATTTTCGCTTTTGCTATGGCTGGTGCTAGACGAATAGACCCGGGCATCACCTTTGCCAAGCAACGATTGCATTAGCTCTATCGTTTTTTTGTCTTCGGTGAGCAGCATGATTTTTTGCCGCCAATTCTGCAATATGGCGTCGGCGGCGACGGCTCCGGTCTTGTTGATCAGCGACGCGACGCCTTGCATGCTAACCACACCAAAACACTTGCTAGCGCGAGAAATAGCCCAAAAATCGGGATCAGTGACCGCATCGACAATCTCTTGGTATTCGTCAGCAAAAAAAGCAACATGGCGGGACTGGTTGACATCTTCCCGGCTTCTCCGGGTGGCCATGGCGGTAAAAAAGCGAAGTTTGATGAGCAAGTTTGCCCACCGTGCGCCGTCACCCAGCGAGCGGGGAAGCTGCACAAGAAAGATCGTCGGTTCGTTCAGTAGATCATCAAAATTAACTACTTCCTGCATTATATCGCTCGACGAAAAAGCACGGGCATACTCGGGCATGACGAATTGGTTAAGTACCGATTCCAGCGTGACCAATATGTTGCTTTTCAGCTTTTCATCTTTTTCGGCGAAGGTCAAAAAATAATCAAACACGTCATGCCAGAGCGTGAGGTTATCGCCTTTGAATTCTCCGCGCTCTGCCTTGTCAACGCCAATTTTTAGGAGGTTTTCTTTCTTTTCGCTCGAAAAAGCAATCCTCGAAAAGCCTGCAATTGAATAGTTTTCCGGGGCTGTTAGCTGAATCAGATGGAGTAGCTCGCGGCAATACTCTACAGCCGTATCCGTCCAAAAGGCACCATCCCCGCTCGCGCCGCCACGGGCAACAAAGCAAGACCTGAGATACGACGACGCGAGTTCTGGCGTGACGCCCCTAAACAGGTTGATCGTCAGCGACCCGTCGCCACCGCAACCGATTACCTTATACGGCTTGCCAACCAGCTTGGCGATGGCGTCAACCTCGCGCCGAAAATCTCCCTTAATGTCAAATACGATGGCCGAGCAATCCGCGCGGAAAATCTGGAGCAAAATCGGATTGATCAAGGCGGTTGTTTTTCCTTGACCGATGCCCCCGAAAATAGCCAAATTCTGGCAACAGGAATCAGGAGGAAGGGTGACGGACTCATCGGCAGGAATGCCAAATTCAGCGGCACGGTCATAAAGCAGACCCGTCGAGTACCCGAGCGCCAGTCCGTCAAATTCATTTTTGCCGCTGTTTCCAAAAAGCGCTCGTAGCCTTTCCTCCTTCGTAATTGTTTCATTCTCTTTGGCGTTCTCGGTAAATTCTTTGATCGCCGCCGCTTCGTCAGACCAATAAAAAAACGTCGTCACCCACCACGAAGCAAACGAAAAAACGAGCAGGAAAAGGAAAAGACCGACGGAAAAACTGAAGGCGTGACCACCAACAGCCCGCCCAAAAAACTCGAAATAAAGCGGCCTAAAAAGCACCATCACCCCAAAATATACGGCCGCAACAAGAGCGCCGTTCATGGCGATAAAAAACAATGCTGGGTCTTCTCTGTAGCCCTTCATTTTTTCCCCGCTTTCGTTTCGGCGTCAAAGCCGAACAACTGCCGATCAGATTTTCGGGTCAAAAAACCATCAAGGAAAGCGTGAAATTTTTCGGCGTCGATGGAGCCCTTTTCGATCATTTCCAAGACCGCAGCGCCCCGAAGGATTTTCTTCCTTGTTTCGTTTTTTCGACTACGGCGACTTGCTAACGCTTTTTCTTTTTGCGCAAGTGCGAGGCGCTGGCTTTTCAGCTTTTCCATTTTCCCGTCGATGACGGCGATTCGATCTGTGATGGCGCTCATTTCCTTCCCCCAATTTTATACGGACAGCGTATCAAAGCCGCTGCGAGAAGGGAAGCTCTCTTAACCGCGCTAAACTTCTCTATAATCACGCAAACTTATTTAAGCTGTTATTAACTAACAACGACACAAAGCCAAATATTTTTTGTTGTTGTTGCAAATACGGTATATCCACTGATGTTTGTTGTGTTGCTACCAAAGAAAGCGCCGCTTGCGAACGGCAATGGTGATAGCTTTGATCCCGTGACCCGCGCCGCTTTTTAACGGCAAGGGCGCACTTATGCAAACTCTCCGAGTTTGCGTGCGCGGGGGCTTCGCCCCTCAACCCCAAAACCAAGAGCAGCGCCATGGCGATCTATCACCTCTCCGTCAAGACAGTCAGCCGATCAGCGGGCCGCTCCGCGACCGCTGCTGCTGCCTATCGTGCCGGGGTGTCGATCGCCGATGAGCGCACGGGTGAAGTCTTCGACTACACCCGTAAAGGCGGCGTCCTTGTCAGCGAGATCGTGTTACCCAATCACGCGCCGGACTGGTCTAGCGACCGCGCGATTCTGTGGAATCGCGCCGAAGGCGCGGAGACGCGAAAAAATTCAACGGTTGCCCGAGAATTTGAAATCGCACTGCCGACCGAACTTGGCGACGAAGAGCGTAAGCGTTTAGCGCTTGACTTTGCGCGCGAAATCGTTGCTCGTCATGGTTGCGCAGCCGACGTGACGATTCATGCGCCGGGGAGAGGCGGGGATGACAGAAATCATCACGCACATATACTTTGCTCGACGCGCAGAATGACGCGAGAAGGTTTCGGCGAAAAAACGAGAGAACTGGATGACCAAAAAAGCGGGGAAGTGCTTCGCTGGCGCGAACGATTCGCCGACTTGCAGAATGAGCGACTGCGCGGAAACGGAATCCGCGAACAAGTAGATCATCGGAGCCACGAAGAGCGAGGGATTCAAGAAACGCCGGGACGGCATCTTGGTGTTTCTGCGACGAACTACGAACGCAGAACCGGGCAGGCAAGCCAGCGCCGCGAGGAGATGGCCGAAATTGATGCACGGCTGGCGCGGGCAAGAGACGACGGCGCGGAAGTGAGAAAACGCGAGCACGATGCGCAAATTCTCGATTTATCGACCGATCTTGAGGCAGTGCGAAAAGAGCAAGAGCAGACGCGTCAGAAAGAAAATCGGAGCCAGAGAGAACGGCTCGAACAGGTAATGAAAAAGCGAGAAGAGCAGCGAGAGCGCGAGACGGATTTTTTCGGGCGTTGATTGCTGAAGAATGTTGCTTTTTGGCAACACTTCCCAAACCTCCAAAAAAACTTTTTTTGTCGGTTTTTTTGCCTAGCAGGGGGACGTTTTTTGAGTAATTTCTGTTAAAAAACCAACATCAAAAAAACTCCTTGCGGATAAAAATTTATGTCCCCTCGCGCCGCTTCCAGAGCGGAAAAAGCAGCATTTCCGATGACTGTAAAAAATTCACAAAAGACGGAAATAAGCTGTTTCATATAAAAAAGTGAAACGATAAAAATCTAGCTTTCAGCCTAAAAAACCAACATCAAAAAAATTTCTTGCTGACAACAATTTATGCGACCTCGCGCCGCTCCCAGAGCGGAAGGCAGAGCTTCCCAAGACTTGGAAAATATCACAAAAGACGGAAATAAGATGTTTCATATAAAAAAGTGAAACGACAAAATTCTAGCTGACCTTTGGCCTTGACCAGCAACACCGAACCGCGCAAAGTAAACTTTAACTAACCACCACAACATACAAAAAAACGAGGCAAAAATGAAAACGAGCACGAAAGAGATACTAATGACGCGGATTGGATTTGCGCCGCTGATGACGTCCGCGCAAGTTGCGGAAATACTAGGGCGTACGCAGTCAGGGTTGCGTTACACGCTGTATCGCAACGCTTCGGATTTTGCGCGCGCGCTTAATCGCGCAAAAATAAAGATGGGCAGGCGCGTGATGTTTTTGACGGCGGAGGTGCTCAACCTAATCGACGCCGAAAAAGAAAGCCCAGAAAAATGAGCGCCCCCGAATACCAGAGCGTCCCTGTCACGATACTTGATTGGCGTGAGACGCGGGATTTGCTGCCGGAGCAAAAACTTATATTTGCCTATTTGTGGTTTGCTCGCGAGTCGAGTTGGTGTGGGATATATCTCTTGCCTATCGAGGCGACGGCGGCACGGTTGTCCCTGACAGCCCGGTCGCTGGAGGATGCCTTGGGCGAGTTTCGGCGGCGGGGGCTGATCGATATGGACGACGAGACCGGCGAAATCTACATTGAGCGGTGGCTGTACTGCCGATACAACTACACGGGGACAAAATGGGAAAACATGTGGGAGTCGGCTATGGCGGCGGTCCGGAGCCCCCGGCTTTGGGAAAAGGCCAACAAAGCAAAAAGTCTAATAAAATCAAAGGCTCATGACAAAAACGGAAACAGAAACAGAAACAGAAACAGAAATATAGTAGCAGCACCGCCCACCACACACGGTAGCGCCGCCGAAGGCGGCGCTACTACTACAAAAAAAGAGAAAAAGCAAAAAAGCAAGTGGCCTACCCATGTCGGAGGGATAATGTGTTGGTCTCCCGATGACATGGCGCTGGCGGAGGGGGTCACCAAAAAATTCGGCGATGATGCCATCGCCAACGCGGTTGCCGAACTGGTCGGCGGCGGCGAAAAGCCGTTGCCGGCGCGGGTCGCGCACATTCTCGCGCCGCGCCCCATCCTACCCCCGGGATGGGACGCCAGCGAAAAAAGCATCTGTGCCGCTGCCGCCATCCTCGGACTGAAAGCACGAGCTGGAGAGTTGATGCCGGAGTTTAAGGCGCGTATCTGGGAGGCAGCCCGCGCCGCTGCCCGTAATTAAATCATTAATCTAAATCATTAATCTGCCAATCTCAAAAGCGGTTGCTATTCTTATATTTTTAACCTCTCCTAGAATTTGTCCGTTATCTGTACTTTTATAATATTTTCCATCGCACTTTATGTGCTCGAAAATCGGAGAAAAATCGTATACGTCGGACGCTACAATTTCGCCCTCTCCTGCTAGAATCCCTGCCGTAATCGAATGATTTCCGCCCTTAACAAAAGAAATATGCCATGGAAACCAAATTTCAACAGAATGATTATCATCCTGCGTCCATGCTCCTTTCTCTTTATCTTTTCCTATCATAGAGAGTGCGTCACAGAATCTACTCTTCTGCCACGGTGTAGGTAAAATAATATCGCGATTGAGTAAAATTTTTCTCTCGGGGGTGGGTTTTAATAAATAGTGAGAAACCTTTATGGTTTCAGAAAAACCATCAAAGAAAAAATTTCCTGTGACTATCTGAGGTAAGGCCTTGTGTTCAGGGTTTTCTACAACACTGATAAATCGTTCCGATTGTATGGGTCGTAATAATGCACGCACAAGACTCTTTAATGCCGATTTGTTTACTTTGGCAATATCATTAGCTATCTCAAGGGTGTTTTGAAACACTTCTTCATTTGTTAGTCTTGCACTACTGCAAAACTGTGATAAAAATCTTTTGGTTTCCTCTAACATTTCAAACTCTCCAAGTTGTAAATATAGGTGTAGACGTTTGCATTCCTTCTTGCTCGCTGTCTCCGAGTTTTTACTGCCGTCGTCCCATTGCGACGTCCAATTTCTCAATGAGATCCTCGGCGCGTAGATGAGTGTAGCGCCGCAACATCTGCATGCTTTTGTGACCTGATACAGTTGAAACTTCCTGATCGCTCATCCCTGCTTCCACCATCCGCGATACAGCCTCATGTCGCAGATCATGAAAATGCAAATCATTTGCTCCTATTTCTTTCTTTGTCTGCTCCCATACTCGCTCAAAAGCATACCCACGCCGAACCCCGTCTTTCCCCGGCTCGCCAAAAAAAATCAGGTCGCAGTTGATAGGGCGAATCGGATGAGCTAACGCAGCGGATAGCGCCTGAGTTGCGGCCTTCGTCAAGGGAACGGTTCTTGTGTTTCCGTTTTTCGTGTCTCTCAGGATAACGATTCGCTTCGCCAAATTGACATCTCCGCGGCGAAGGCCGAGTATTTCGCCCCGCCTCATGCCTGTTTCGATGCCAAGAGTGACGATCTGTTGAAAAAACGGGTTGCTGTGTCGGGCTGCCGCTTCTAGCAATTTGGCTTGTTCTCCCTCTCTCAGCCGTCTGTCCCTTCCCTTCGCAGGAGACGGCCAGCGGATATTGCTGACGGGGTTCTGTATCAGGCCAATTCGCCACTCTTTGAGGGCTGTTGTGAACAAGTGTGAAAGTAGCGCTAACTCCAAGCGAACCGTTGAATCGGCTTTGCCTTCTCCCAGCCGTTTGTCCCGGAATCGGGCGACAAGATCGGGGGTAACGGCAGCCAGCGAGTATTTGCCAAAAAATTTTACAAGTTCTCGAACCCGAAAAACTTCTCTGTCTTGTGTGCTTTGCTTCTTCGTCGGCGCGACTTCGCGCATGTAGCGGTCTAACGCGGCCTCAACGGTTAATCGTTCTGCATTACTCCTGTTGATGTAAACCCCTCGGATCATTTCATCTTCGGTCTGGCGCGACCAGTCCTCAGCGTCGCGCCTCGTGCGAAAAGTTTTCGCGGTGGTTGGCCAGCCGACCCGGCGAATAACCGCTTTCCAAGTGCCGCAGGGTGTCTTGTTGATGGTTGCCATGATGCTCTCCTTTCGGTGCGACTGTACCGAAATTGTACCGGAGACATCCCAAAAGCAAAAAAGAGTTGGCATTTTAGCGCCAACTCTTTGATTTGATTGGGGTGACTGATGGGGCTCGAACCCACGACAACCGGAATCACAATCCGGGACTCTACCAACTGAGCTACAGTCACCGTAAAACTGTTGCCGACACGCGCACGGGTTTTGGCACGCCCGACAGGATTCGAACCTGTTACCCCCGGCTTAGAAGGCCGGTGCTCTATCCAGATGAGCTACGGGCGCTCTGCCGATGTCGGGATACCACCTAATATCGCCTGCCTTTGAATCTTGGTCGGGGTGGAGAGATTCGAACTCCCGACATCTTGCTCCCAAAGCAAGCGCGCTACCGGACTGCGCTACACCCCGAAGGAACAGCATTATGCCATCCCTTGCTCTCCCCGCCAACAGGGCGGACGAAAAAACTCAGGCGCCATACGGGAAAAGCGGCGAACCGGCAGAAAAACGCCGTCAAACGGGAATGCGTCCAGGAAAGAAGCCGCGCAAGCGACTTTTTCTGCGCTTACAGTACCGCAGTAACAGCGGTTTTGGTACTATTCCCGCTTGGTTTCACGGGCCTCTAGCTCATGCATGGTTAGAGCAGCGGACTCATAATCCGTTGGTGCTGGGTTCGACTCCCAGGGGGCCCACCAAGCGATTGTCCAAAGCCGTCCGGTAAAGTCTGCCGGACGGCTTTTTTCGTGGGGAATGCCTGCAAAGATATTACGCTTGACGTATTACGCCTTGCGTAATATCCTGTCTGCCATGATTCAGTCGTTTTCCTGCAAAGATACGCAAGCGTTGTTCGAAGGCCAATGCCCGCGACGCTTTCGCGCCATTCGGCTTGTGGCCGAGCGCAAGCTGACGCAACTGGATGCGGCGCAAACGTTGGAATTCCTGCGTTCTCCGCCCGGCAACCGGCTTGAAAAACTTTCCGGCGACCGGCAGGGGCAATGGAGCATCCGCATCAACGATCAGTGGCGCGTGTGCTTCGCATGGACTGAGCATGGCCCAAGCGATGTTGAAATAATCCTAAAAACCTCAGTTGGACGTGCTCGCCAGTGCTGCGCCCGCCGTGCCAGGCAAGGCGCGACGACGACGCGGGCTGCCATCCCGCGAGGAGGAGCAACGCAGCATGGCGCGGCGGGCGTAGTGCTGGCGAGCGCGTAGCGCACTCACCCAATGGGTGAATACCCAAAAAGGCGCAAAAGCAAGCTACCGTGCGATTTTCCATAAATTCACAAGCGGTCAACTGAGGTTTTTAGGATAATTGATTACCACTGAGGACTGACCATGACCCGACCCACCAACCGTATGCGCGCTGTCCATCCCGGCGAAGTGTTGCGCGAGGATTTTCTTGTTCCGCTCGGGCTTTCCGCCCATGCGCTGGCGCAGGTATTGGGTGTTCCTGCCACGCGCATTCACGAGATCGTCAAAGAGCGACGCGCCGTGACCGCCGATACGGCAGAGCGGCTTGCCCGATATTTTGGCGGCGATGCCGCTTCTTGGTTGGCGCTTCAGGCGAGCTATGACTTGAAAACGCTTCCGACACGGGCGGAAATTGAACGCCACGTTCATCGGCGTTTGGCGCATGCGTGAGTAGCGTCTATAAGAGAGCGCAAGGATAAAGCGGTTTTTGTTTAAATATGCATGGCAAGCAACTCCATCTCCACCCTAACACCATTGCTTGTTGTGTCTTGTTGCTGACAAAATGACCTTCTCTTCGCGCTTATGGGGAGTAGCCCCGCAGGGGCTTGATATGAGTAACCGTCGGTGGAGTGAGCGCAGCGAACGGAACCGGCGGAAAGCGCGCTCTGCGCACATCCAGCCCTGCAAGGGCTGAATAAGGTCTGTTGTTCAGCCCTTGCAGGGCTGAGGGTTTGTTACGGGCGCTCTCCGCCGGTTCCGCGCTCACTTCGTTCGCGCTCCACCGACGGTTACTCGTGTAACGCGCCTGCGGCGCTGTTTGAACCTAAAAGCCTCAGTTGACCACTTGTGAGCTTATGGAAAACCGCATGGCTTCTACTCCTTGAACAGGCTTTCGTGCACCCAGCCGTTATGGGTCAGGATGAGAACCGCTTTGCCTTTTATCTCGCCTTGCGTTTCGCTTTCAAAATGCTTGAAAGCTGCGCGTATGCTTTCCTTTTTCGCCCAACTGTCGAGATTTTTCACTTTGTAGCGAAATTTCACTTCTGACATTGTTACGCCAAACATGTTGTTAGGCTCCGTGAAGTTATCTACTTCGACCAGGGCGTATTTACCTGAGCAGAAGGCATTTTGCGTGCCAAAAAACGCGGAGGACTTGGCAACGTGAGCTTTCTGGCCGGCATTCGTGATCTGATATTCGGCGCCGGGTTCCATTCGGTTGCCGAATACGCCAACTTTGACTTCGGCATCCCGCTTGGACAACAGCCCCGCATCAACCAGCGCGTCTGCTTGTGGTTTGTTCCATTGATCTTTATTTGACAGCATAAACGGTAACTTATTGGTCGGAATGGAAGCACATAAGCCAGACTGAGAATCCAGATAAGCCTGAATGGCTTTGCCAAAGTTGCTCTTGTTGGCGTCTTTGACGCCGCCGCAAGCCGCCAGCGCTAAAGCGAGACTGCTCAGAACAATGAGCTTCGTGAGTGTGCTATTGCAGCGCATACCATTTCCTTTTCGTTGATGTCTAAAAGAGCGGTGGAGAGTGCACACAGGATGGGGGCGTTACGCTTACCCCAACCTGCGCGCGACGGAAGTGAAAATGAACTTATTCGAGCTTGTATAAGTTCACCGAACGGCTGACGCCGTCGATGGTGAATTCAAATTTTGCGGAGGTTGCCGAATTAAACGTCAGCTTGGCCGTTCCTACTTTGTTGCCCTTGAATTGATTTCTATCGTACGTGGGGCCGAAGGGCGGGCCGGAATAGCTATAAACATCCGCTGAAAAGACATTGTTGGCCGTCCATGTGTCGCCCTGGAAAAGATACCAGGCGTTCTTTCCCGTTTTGTCGTAGGTGTACCAGGGGACAAAGATGTATTTCGCGTTTGACGGAAAATTCTGGAGAACGGTTAAGCCCCATCCGATCTCGTCGGCATTGCCCCATTGCCCGGTGTGATCGCGTGTGGGGCCTGGGCCTGTCGGGAAGTGGTCGCTTCCTCTATAGGCAGGAACCACGATTGAGGCATTCCCCCAAATGGTATTGGTAAGGAGCAACGCTGTGTTGGTGTTCACGCTGGATGGAATATCAAGAAGATAAGATTTTCCATCTCTAAGCTGCTCAACTGACGGGCCGGTTCGAAACTCTCTTGCAGTAACTCGTAAGCTATCACCGGAAGATTCCGCTTCTTTTATGTAAAGATTGGTGCCAGAAATGGTTGGACTGGACGTCAACGACTCTACAGTGGCGATGATGGCAGAGTTCTCTCGACTACATGGATACCGCCATATTGTTATTTTTCCCACAGCAGAGTTAAGACTTCCCGCGACAGGACCTATCGGCTCAATCGGATAAGGACCAACCGGACAATCTGTTGATATGAGTTTTTGCTCAATGCTGTCAAAGGTATCAAAATCATCGTTCGCCAACGCCTGCGAGACAGAAAACATCATCGCCATCAAGATAAGCAACAGTCTTTTCATTTCTTTCTCCGATAAAGTAAAGGGGATTAAGCGGTTACAAAGGGACTTTCCATGTCTGGCATTCATTGCGGGCAAGGCAATGACGCCAAGCGATTTATCCAATCACAAAAAATAACGAATTGGAATAAATTGAGTTTACCACAAATATACTGAAATGGAATTTTTGTGGTGGTGAACCTTGGACTCTTCACATCTCGCCGAATACCAACGCATTTTGGATATTTTGCGGCGCACTCGAAAAAAGCAGCGGATTACCCAGGCGGCGCTTGCCAGGGCGTTGCGGCGCTCGCAACCGTTCGTGGCGAAGTATGAGATGGGGGAACTTCGGCTCGATATTGTCGAGTTTGTCCGTATCGCGCGGCTGCTTGGGCTTAATCCTGCTCAGGTTTTGAAAAGCGTGGCGGCGGATGTGCAGCCGCTGGAAAGCGACCGGAAGTACGGGTATTCGGAGGAAGGGTAGGTTTTTTTTACCCCTCTCTTCGCGGGACACGATCGGAGGAAGGCGTTTTACCTGAAGCGTTTTAGGGCCAAGCGCATACGCTTTTCATTCTCGAACATGGGCATCTTGCACAGGCGCATGATGCAGGCCGCCGTTTTGCCCCGCAGGGGCATCATGTGAGTAACCGCCGGTGGAGTGAGCGTAGCGAACGGAACCGGCGGAAAGCGAATCCAACACTCCCCCAGCCCTGCAAGGGCTGAATATGGCTGTTCAGCCCTTGCAGGGCTGGGGGGGGGGCGTTATGGGCATTCCCCGCCGGTTCCGCGCTCACTGCGTTCGCGCTCCACCGACGGTTACTCATGTTACGCGCCTGCGGCGCTTGGATATGTGTAAGCGCTTAATCCAAAAATGCTATTTTGCTATCCCCAGGAACACGGCCAGACAACGGTCTATTTCCATCATGATCTCCGCGTCCATGCGTCCGAAGGCAGGTCCTATCTTGTCGCGTTTCACGGTCATGGCTTTGTCCAGCATCACTTGCGAAGGTTTCTGGAGACCGTTTTCTGCGCGCGGTTGAACCGTAATGCGGAACAGCGGCGCACTGACAAGGGTGCTCGTTACCGGCAACACGGTGACTGTGGCAAGTTCGCTGAACGGGTCAGACTGAATGACCAGCGCCGGTCTTGGCTTGCCAAAATCGCCTTGTATGGCGACGGTCACGAGGTCGCCACGCGTTGTCATTCCGTCCACCCGTCAACGTCCGCCAGGGCGTCATCCATGAAACGCGACATGTCCGCATCGGCAGCGTCCGCGGCGGCGGCAAGACGGCTCTGGCGACGGCATTCTTCCGCAAAATTCGGTCGCCGCGTGTCCGGCACCCAGATTTGCACTGGCCGAAGTCCCGCCATGCGTAGCGCTTCGCGGTGCTTGCGGACTCTTGCGTTGACGTGTGCCGTTTCCATGTTTTTCTCCTGCGTTCGTTACATGTAACATGTTAACCGTGTTCCGCGTTACATGCAACGCTTGCCCACCCCTTGACAACGGTTCCATTATTTGACACCATCAAGCCGTGAATGCCTCGCACCGCAAAACCCTGATCGCTCTTTTCACCGACCCGGTTTCCAGAACGTTGGAGTGGCGGCGCATTGAGGCGCTGCTTGTGGCCGTTGGTTGCAGGATGGTTGAGGGCAGCGGTTCAAGGGTGCGCTTTGAGAAAGAGGGGGTTATCGCAACGTTCCACAGGCCGCATCCGATAAAGGAAGCGAAGCCTTATCAAGTGCGCGATGCGCGGCAATTTCTTGAAACGCTTGGAGTCAAGCCATGAATACGATGATGCACAAGGGTTACGCCGCCCGTGTGGAGTACAGCGAAGAGGATGGATGTTTTGTCGGGCACATCGCCGGCATTCGTGATGTGATCGGCTTTCACGGCGAAAGTGTGACCGAGTTGCGCGCGGCCTTTGAGGAGGCGGTCGATGACTACCTCGAAACCTGCGAAAAACTTGGGCAACCGCCGAACCATCCTTATTCCGGACAGTTTCGTCTGCGCCTTTCGCCGGAACTGCATGCCCGCGCCGCCATGGCCGCTGAAACTCGCGGGAAGAGCCTGAACGCCTGGGTTTCCGAGGTTATCGAGCGCGGTGTGGCGACGGCTTGAATTTGACCGCAGTGAGCGCAAAGTACGTTGCAGGCAGGAGAGGGAACAATTGCGGCAGGAAATAACGATTGACGTTATTATCGGCGAACGTTATTATCGTGCCATGATAAAGACCTTTGCCGACAAGCGAACTGCCGCGCTCTTTGCGGGACTGAAGGTGCGCCAGTTCAGTGGGCAATGGGAGCGTGTCGCACGGAAAAAGCTCGACTTGATCCACGCTGCAACCACGATTGATTTCTTGCGTGTGCCGCCCGGCAACCGGCTGGAAAGGCTCTCGGGCGACCGGCAGAGGCAATGGAGCATTCGCATCAACGATCAGTGGCGTGTGTGCTTCCGGTTTGAGGGCGGCGATGCCTACGATGTTGAGATTATTGATTACCACTGAACGGGAACCCTTATGAGCATCCGAATTGAAGACCTTCGGGACATGGACTTTTCCGACGTCGCGGATGTGTCGGCGGCGCGTGCTGCGCCCGTTCACCCCGGCGAAATCCTGCTGGAGGAATTCCTCAAGCCGCTCAATGTCAGCCAGTACGCTCTTGCAAAGGCTATCGGCGTTCCGCCAAGGCGAATCAATGAGATTGTGCATTGCAAGCGTGGGATCACGATTGATACCGCCATGCGGCTGGCGCGGTTTTTCGGGACGGACGCGCAAAGTTGGATCAACCTTCAAACGCACTACGACGCCACTATCGCGGAAGAAAGAATGCGCGATGTGCTCATGCGAATTCCGCACCACGGCAGTCTGCCACTGGCGCACCCCAGGCGTAACGCTCCTGTAATGGCTTGAAAGGCGTTCGTTGCATTTCCGAGCAGCACGAAACAAAACCCGGCTTGTAATAAAACTGTAAAAATCCCCTGTTAGAGTAGCGCCGGTTCTTGATAAAGGAGATTGCGGTGTCGCGCAGATGGCAGCAAGGGTTGGTGGGGGTGTTGGCGGCGGGCGCGTTTTCGCTGGCGGCGGTTGCTCAGTCTGTCGAGGTGACCGGCGCAGGCGCGTCGTTCCCCGCGCCGCTGTATGCGAAATGGGCGGATGTTTATAGCAAGGAGACCGGCCACAGGATCAATTATCAGTCGATCGGTTCGGGCGGCGGCATCAAGCAGATTCAGGCGAAGACGGTGGATTTCGGCGCGACGGATGCGCCGATGAAGCCGGAGGACTTGGAGAAGAGCGGGTTGGCGCAGTTTCCGACGGTGATCGGCGGTGTGGTGCCGGTGGTGAATATCAAAGGCATCGGCAACGGTCAGTTGCGTTTGAGCGGCTCGGTGTTGGCCGACATTTATCTCGGCAAGATCACGCGATGGAACGATCCGGCGATCACGGCGCTCAATCCCGAGTTGAAGTTGCCGTCGGCGGCGATTGCGGTGGTGCGCCGTTCGGACGGCGCGGGAACGACGTTTGTTTTCACCAGTTATTTGTCCAAAGTCAGCGCCGACTGGAAGGCGAACGTCGGCGAGGGAACGGCGGTGCAATGGCCGGTCGGTTTGGGCGGCAAAGGCAACGAAGGGGTTTCGGCGTTCGTGCTGCGAATCGGGAATTCGATCGGCTATGTCGAATCCGCGTACGCGAAATTCGGGAAAATGGCGTATGTGCTGATGCAAAACGCGGCGGGGGAATTCGTCGCGCCGACCGGAGAAACGTTCAGCGCGGCGGCGGCGGGGGCGACGTGGGATCCGGCATCGTTTTATGCGATTTTGACCGATCAGCCGGGTGAGAAAACCTGGCCGATTTCGGGCGCGACGTTTATTCTGATGCACAAAACGCAGGACAAGCCGATGCGGGCAAAAGCAGCGCTGGATTATTTTGCCTGGGCGTTTAAAAACGGCGGCAAGATAGCGAGCGAACTGGATTATGCGCCGTTGCCGGAATCGCTGACCAGGGCGGTCGAGGCGTCATGGGCGCAGATCAAAGACGTTTCCGGTAAGGCGGTTTATTGATAGTGTTTCTGGTAGAGTAGAACCCATCACAAAATGCTTGGACAACAGCGCCTGTTCCTTGCCCCCTTTTCAAAGGGGGTGTCCGTCGAAGACGGACGGGGGTTTGTTTTTCCCTCTTTTGCTTGGCGGTGGATTCTCGCTCACTTTAACCGAAACGACGCTAACGTGCGCCCACCCCAGCCCTCCCCTTGAAGGAGAGGGTGCCCGAATCGGAAAAACATAATGTCGATGCCGACAACGATCACTTCACCATCGCTACCGTCGCCATCGCCGGTTGCCCGAGCGCGGCGGCGTTCGACCTGGGGCGACGTGTTGTTTTATCGCGTCACGCAAGGATTTGCGTTGCTGACCTTGCTGCTGCTTTCCGGCATTATCGTGTCGCTGGTTTGGGGCGCCTGGCCGGCCATTCAGCATTTCGGGATTTCGTTTTTGTGGAAGGCCGAATGGAATCCGCCGATGCAACGCTTCGGCGCGTTGATTCCGGTTTACGGCACACTGATTACTTCGGCGGTCGCGCTGGTCATCGCCGTTCCGGTGAGTTTCGGTATCGCTTTTTTCCTGACCGAGCTGGCGCCGGGCTGGCTCAGAAAACCTTTGGGGATCGCGGTCGAATTGCTGGCCGGCATTCCCAGTATCGTTTACGGCATGTGGGGATTGCTGGTGTTCGTGCCGATCTTCGCCGAGTATTTTCAGCCGGTGCTCGCCAAAACCCTGGGGCCGTTGCCGGTGATCGGCGCGTTGTTTTCGGGGCCGCCGATCGGCATCGGTATTTTGTCGGCGGGCATTGTGCTGGCGATCATGATTATTCCGTTCATCGCGTCGGTGATGCGCGATGTGTTCGAGATCACGCCGGCGATTTTGAAAGAATCGTCGTATGCGTTAGGCTCGACCCGCTGGGAAGTGATGTGGAATGTGGTGCTTCCTTATACGCGGGTCGGCGTCGCCGGCGGGATCATGCTGGGCTTGGGACGCGCGTTGGGCGAAACGATGGCCGTGACGTTTCTGATCGGTAACATCAATTCGTTTCAGGGCTTTTCGCTTTTCCTTCCGGGCAACAGCATCGCCTCGGCGCTGGCCAATGAATTCACCGAAGCGTCGAGCGAGTTGTACACGTCGGCGTTGATCGAACTTGGCCTGATTCTTTTCCTGATTACCTTCATCGTGCTGAGTTTGTCGAAGCTGCTGCTGATGCGGCTCGCCAAATCGGGAGGGACGCGGACATGAAACCGATAAGCTTTTCCTGGCTGGCCTGGCGTCGCCGCTGCGTGAATTACACGGCGACGGGATTGTCGTTGCTGGCGATGGCGTTCGGACTGTTCTGGTTGTTGTGGATTTTGTGGACAACATTCAGTCTCGGCGTGTCGGGCTTGTCGCTGGCGCTTTTCACAGAAATGACGCCGCCGCCGGGAACCGAGGGCGGACTGGCCAACGCGATTGTCGGCAGTTTGTTGATGGTCGGGTTGGCAATTTTGATCGGCACGCCGGTCGGGATTTTCTCCGGCATCTATCTGGCCGAATTCGCGCAACGCGGTTGGCTGGGCGAAGTGATCCGTTTCATGAACGACGTGCTGTTGTCGGCACCGTCAATCATTATTGGATTATTTGTGTACACGGTTTATGTGGCGTATCGCGGACATTTTTCCGGTTGGGCGGGCGTGCTGGCGTTGTCGCTGATCGTGATTCCGGTCGTCGTGCGCACCACCGAAAACATGCTGCGGCTGGTGCCGTCGAGTTTGCGCGAAGCGGCGTTCGCGTTGGGCGCGCCGCGCTGGCACATGATTATGTACGTGACACTGCGCGCGTCGTTGGCGGGCGTGATGACCGGCATTCTGTTGGCGGTGGCGCGAATCACCGGCGAAACCGCGCCGCTGTTGTTCACCGCGCTGTCGAACCAGTACTGGAGCACCGATCTCGACAAACCGATGGCGAGTTTGCCGGTGGTGATTTTCAAATATGCGATGAGCCCGTTTGAGGACTGGAACAAGCTGGCCTGGGCGGGCGTTTTCCTGATTGTGATGGCGGTGCTGGCGCTCAATATTGCCGCCCGCACGTTTTTCGGACGCAAAATGGTTTAACAACAATGCAAATACAAGAAAAAACGCTGACGGCGCAAATCCGTTTTCAGGATTTCAATTTCTATTACGGCGGATTTCACGCGCTCAAAAACATCCAGCTCGACATTTATCAAGGGTTGGTGACGGCGTTCATCGGCCCGTCGGGGTGCGGCAAATCGACCTTGTTGCGCACGATCAACCGGATGTACTCGCTTTATCCCGGGCAGCGCGCCGAGGGGCATTTGTTCATCGACGGGCAGGACGCGCTGGCCAAGGATGTCGATCTCAACGATTTGCGCAAACGGGTTGGCATGGTGTTTCAGAAGCCGACGCCGTTTCCGATGTCGATTTACGATAACATTGCTTACGGCGTGCGTCTGCACGAACGACTGGCGCGCGGCGAAATGGACGCGCGGGTCGAATGGGCGCTCAAGAAAGCGGCGCTGTGGGACGAAGTGAAGGACAAGCTGAAGCAGGAAGGCACCAGTTTATCGGGCGGCCAACAGCAGCGATTGTGCATCGCTCGTGGTATTGCGGTGCGGCCGCGCGTGTTGCTGCTCGATGAGCCGACTTCGGCGCTCGACCCGATTTCGACGCTGCGGATCGAGGAACTGGTTTCAGAGTTGCGCGGCGAATTCACCATCGTGATCGTGACGCACAACATGCAGCAGGCGGCGCGGGTGTCGGATTACACGGCGTATATGTACTTGGGCGAGCTGGTCGAATACAATAAGACCGATACCATTTTCGTCAAACCGGCGAAAAAAGAGACGGAAGATTACATCACCGGACGTTTCGGTTGATACGCGAAGCAGGGAAAGAGGAAAACTCATGACGACACACATGTCCAAACAATTCGAGATCGAAATGGAAACGATCCGCAGCGATGTGCTGGCGATGGGCGGGCTGGTCGAAGCGCAGTTGGCGCGCAGCGTGTCGGCGTTATCCGAAGACGAAAATCCGGAACTGCTCGAAATCGTCAAGCGGAACGAAAAAGAGATCAACCAGATGCAGGTTGACATCGACTTGCAGTGCGCGCAGATCATCGCCCGACGGCAACCGGCGGCGGTGGACTTGCGAATCATCCTGACCATCAGCAAAGTCGTGAACGATCTCGAACGGGTCGGCGACGAAGCGAAAAAAATCGCTCGCAAGGCGGCGGGCTTGCAGGGCAACGAACGGCTCACCCGAATGCAGTACTACGAGACGATTCACGCCGGCGAATTGGCGCAGTCCGTTTTGCATCGGGCGCTGAATGCGTTTGCGCGTCTCGATGTGGATGAGGCCATCGCCATTTACGACGCCGATGACGAAATCGACATGGCGTTCGATCTGGTGACGCGCCAACTGGTCGGTTTCATGATGGAAGACCCGCGCACGATCAGCAGCGCGCTTGAAGTGTTGTTCGTTGCCAAGTCGATCGAGCGCATCGGCGATCACGCCAAAAATATCGCCGAAGCAATCGTGCAAGTGGTGATGGGGAAAGATGTGCGGCATGTGTCGCTTGAGGAAATCAAGGCGAAAGTTGCGGAGCGCGAATGACGACCATTCTCATCGTTGAAGATGAACCGGCGATTGCCGAACTGCTGCGGGTGACGCTCGAAGCCGAGCGTTATACCGTGCGCGACGCCGGCAGCGCCGAAGCGGCCTGGCAAATCATCGAAGAAGCGTCGCCCGATTTGTTGTTGCTCGATTGGATGTTGCCGGGTCAATCGGGGCTGGCGCTGGCAAAGCGTTTGCGCCAACAGACGCGCACCAAAACCTTGCCGATCATCATGGTGACGGCGCGCGCCGAGGAAGCGGACAAAGTCGCCGGACTGGAAACCTGGGTGGACGATTACATCACCAAACCGTTTTCGCCGCGCGAACTGAAAGCGCGGGTCAAAGCCCTGTTGCGTCGCCGGACGCCGGAAGATTCCGATACGCCGTTGCAAGCGGGGATGCTGATACTCGATCCGGTCTCGCATCGTGTTCATTGTGACGGCAAGTCGCTGACATTGGGGCCGCTGGAATTTCGGCTGCTGCATTTTCTGATGGCGCGTCCCGAGCGTGTTTTCGCGCGGGCGCAGTTGCTCGATGCCGTGTGGGGCGACGAAGCCGACGTTGAAGAACGTACCGTCGATGTGCTGGTGCGCCGTTTGCGGCAGGCGTTGGCAACGTGCCGTCTGGACGTGATGCTCGAAACCGTGCGCGGTACTGGTTATCGCTGGAATCCGGAGAAGCAAAATGATATTGCCGCCACCTCATAACCGCGGCTGGGTGTTGCCGTCGGTCATCGTTGTGCTGGTGTTGATCGCCGGCGGACTGGGCGGCGTCTGGACAGCGTTGATCGTGCTCGCGCTGGGCTTTGCCGGAACGACGGCATTTCACCTCGCGCATCTGTACATCCTGCAACGCTGGGCGGCGAGTTCGCTGGAACATTACACACCGTTGCCGGAAGGGATGGGCGTTTGGGGCGACGTGCTGGCGGCGTTGTTGCGCCGCGAACAAAAGCGTGTGGCGTTTCAAAAAGTGCAACGACAAACCATCGAACAGTTTCACCGAATGGCGGAAGCGTTGCCGGACGGCGTGATCGTGCTGGACGACCGTCGCCACATCGAATGGGCGAACCTGCGAGCACAGCAATGGCTGGCGCTCAATCTCGAAAAAGACCGTGGTCAGCCGCTCGGCAATCTGGTGCGAATGCCGGAATTTTTGCGTTTTCTTGCCGACGATCTCGACGAAACACCCTCCGGCGATGAAGCGACGCAGCGCATACTGGTGATTCCTTCGGTGTTCGATACCGGCAAAACACTGGCGCTGCAACAAGTGCCCTTCGGCAGAGGCGGGCGCTTGTTGCTGGTGCGCGACGTGACGCAATACGAAGCAGCGGCGCGACTGCGGCGCGATTTCATCGCCAGCGTATCGCACGAACTGAAAACACCGCTCACCGTGATCGTCGGTTTTCTCGAAACCTTGCAGGAAACACCGGCAGCGGAAATGTCGGAACAAACGCGAGCGCATTACTCCGAACTGATGCGAACGCAGGCGGACAGTATGCAGCGGCTGGTCGATGACCTGCTGACACTCTCGGCGCTCGAATCCGGCGCGCGCGAAAAAGAAGAAGAATGGTTTGCGGCGACGCCGTTGCTGCAAACCCTGCAACAACAAACACAAGCCCTGTCGCAAAACAAACATACCGTGACGCTGACCCTGCCGGAAGAAGAAACGCAGATTTACGGCGTGCGCGACGAACTGGTCAGCGCCTTCAACAACCTGCTGACCAACGCCGTGCGCTACACCCCCGAAGGCGGCAAGATCGAACTTTCCTGGGCGGTCGATAGCGAAGGGCGCGGCATCTTCGCCGTGCGCGATACCGGCATCGGCATCGCCGCCGAACATTTGCCGCGATTGACCGAACGTTTCTACCGCGTCGATCGTGGGCGCTCACGCGCCTCCGGCGGCACCGGCCTGGGACTGGCCATCGTCAAACATGTGCTTCTGCGACACCAGGGCGAACTGACCATCGACAGCCGGATCGGTAAAGGCAGCACCTTCTCGGCGGTCTTGCCGGCGGCGAGAGTGTCAAACGCGCAGGGAATCAAAAATACTGTTTAACCGCAAAGAACGCATAGGTCGCTGGTGAGCGGCCTTTAGCCGCGAGCGAAGCGTGGCGGGGACCGCGACGTTTTTGCCTCACGCGAAGCCGCGAAGATGCAATTTAAATCCCCATTTTCAAAGGGGGGTGTCCGCCGAAGGCGGGCGGGGGTTTGTTGAAAATAATTTACCGCAAAGAACGCAAAGAAAAAACCGCCGTTGCGAGCGTAGGGGCGCGATTTATCGCGCCCTGTTTTGCCTTACGCGAAGGCGCGAAGCCGCGAAGATGCAATTTAAAGCCCCCTTTTCAAAGGGGGTGGCCGCCGAAGGCGGGCGGGGGTTTGCAAGAAAAATTTTTCCGCAAAGAACGCAAAGAAACGCATAGAACGCAAAAAAAGGTGGCGTCATTGCGAGCGCAGCGAAGCAATCCAGAAAATGTGCGCAACAAAAAAATCGCTGGATTGCTTCGCTTCGCTCGCAATGACGGCTTTTTATATTCACGCGAAGCCGCGAAGCCGCGAAGAAGAAAAGCCCTCGCCTTGCCCCCTTTTCAAAGGGGGTGTCGGCGAAGCCGACGGGGGTTTGTTGAAAAAGAATTAACCGCAAAGAACGCAAAGAACGCAAAAAAAGGTGGCGTCATTGCGAGCGTAGGGGCGCGATTTATCGCGCCCTGTGTTTTCTGGATTCTGCGACGCCGCTTCGCGCCGCGCAGAATGACGGTTTTTTCTTTGCGCTCTATGCGTTCTTTGCGGTTAGATTGTTTTTTCTCCGCGTTCTCCGCGTCTCAGCGTGAGAATGAACAGGGCGCGATAAATCGCGCCCCTACGCCCTTTTTCGCGCCTTCGCGTGAATTACAAAAAAGGGCGGGTTTGAACCCGCCCTTTGCGATTGTTGGTGGATTGCGCCACTTCGTGGCTTATCCACCCTACGAGGTTTGACGCCTACGCCAATCCGCCCAGCGCCAGCGCGTAGGTTGGACAAGCCGCACATTCGCTTCGCTCAGTGCAGGCTCCGCATGGCGCAGTCCAACAACCCAACCAGTGGCGCTCCGCGCCGGGGGAAGGATTCCCGGACTGCGCTTCGCTTGTCCAGGCTACGCCCTGCTACGCTTTGCCCACCCTACGCCTCACCGCCAATCCGCCCAACGCCAACACGAGCAGCAGCAGCCCCACCGGATGCAGCACCGGGATCGAGGTCGTCGTGCCTGCCAGGTTGGCGAGTGGCGTGGCGGTCACGCTGCCCGCAACGCCAAAGCCGTTGTTGAACAGTGCGCGAACCTGGAAGGTGTAGGGCGTGCCGCCGGTCAAGCCGGAGAAGGTGTGTCCGGTCGGAGAACTGGCGTTCACCCAGGTCGCACCATTGTTGCTGGAGACTTGATAGCCCGTGATCGCAATGCCGTTGACCGCTGTGGGCGCACTCCACGCAAGCGTCACCTGCCCGATCGCCGGCGTGGCGGTAAAACCCTGCGGCGCAGTGGGAAGCACCGGCGCACCAGCGCCGCCGTTATAGCCGCCCTGGCCGATGGCCGCGCCCGCGCCGCCGGTCGCTGCACCCGTAGTAGAAGCCGCGCCGCCGGTGGCGGTGACCGTGCCGGTGGTGTTGATGGTGATGGCGCCGACTGCTGCTGGCGCCGCAGCGTTCGTGCCACCGGAGCCGATGCCTGCACCGGAACCGACGGTGTCCCAGCCATTGCCCCCGGTTGCGGTCACGCTCGCGCTGCCGCTGATTGCGATGCTGCCGGAGGCGCCGTAGGCGCCGCCCCCGATGCCTGCAGAGGCACCGCTGCCGCCGGTAGCCGTCACCGTGCCGCCGCTGATCGTGATCGGGCCACCTGCAGCATTAAAGCCGCCGCCGATGCCCGCGCCGCCGCTGCCGCCATTGGCCGTGACCGTGCCGCCGTTGATCGTGATCGTGCCGCCAGCGCTGTTTCTGCCGCTGCCGATGCCCGCAGCGGCGTAGCCGCCGTTGGCCGTCACCGTGCCGCCGTTGATGGTGATCGTGCCGCCCTCGCCGTTAGCGCCCCCGCCGATACCCGCGCCGTAGTAGCCGCCGGTGGCCGTGATCGTGCCGCTATTGATGATCAGCGTTCCTTCGGAGCTGTTGATCGCTGCGCCGAAGTTGGAGTTAGGAGCGGGCGTATTAAAAAAATCTGCGCCATTCGTGACGGTGAGTTCGCCGGTGCTCGGCGAACTGCTGTCCATGATGGTCAGCGTGATGCCGTTGTTGATTTTGATGCCGTTGGAGGTTTGGCCTGTTGCGGCGGGCAAATCAATCGTCAGCGCGTAGCCCGCCAGATCGAGCGTGAGATTGCCCGCGATGGTCAGTTGGGTGGTGCACTGGTTTGCGCCGGTGATGTTGCCGGTGAGCGTTATGTTATTTCCGGCAGCGCCCTCCGCTTGCAAAGCGACGCAGGTGTTGATCGCCGCCGCAGGCAGGGCGAAGAAGGAAAGGAGCAGGGCGAGAGAAAAGCGCCGGGCTATGCTAACTAAATATGACGGGGGGGGGTAATGCTGAATGACTGGAAATGCGGGTGTTCATGGTGTTTCCTTTCTGAAAAAGGGATGAAGGCAAGGAAAAGACAAGGGTCAAAACAACGTGCTTATTGTACGTCCTTCGTATTTTCGGTCAATGGTTTTGGGGGAGAAACGGGCGGGGAAAGGGGGAAGGTGTGGGTTTTTTGGCCTCACGCGGAGACGCGGAGAAACGAACCCCTCTCCCCCGACCCCTCTCCCGCAAGGGGAGAGGGGAGAATAGCGCCGTAGGTTGGGGTGAGCCGCAGGCGAACCCCAACGTCTTCGGCATTTTGAGGAGTAATAACGTCGCGGTTCGCTGCGCTCACCACGACCTATGGCTCTGCGACGCCGCTTCGCGCCGCGCAGAATGACGG
>Ga0209737_10000335_pt1 | contig 41196 bp, 28 predicted proteins | sample TergutCu122P3_FD_187284 | JGI IMG/M metagenome (GOLD analysis project Ga0209737, IMG submission 187284) | Cubitermes ugandensis P3 segment gut microbial communities from Kakamega Forest, Kenya - Cu122 P3 (SPAdes) (version 2) | ecosystem: Host-associated > Arthropoda: Insects > Digestive system...
CATGTACATCATAACTTGCCGCTATGTGCGCGTAAGTTCGATATTCACGAAGATATTCAAGCGACGCCAAAAGCTTGTCTTCCATCGAAAGTTTAGGCTTTCGAACGCTTTTTCTAATATTTTTAGCCTGTTCTTCTGAATGTTTTTTGTTCAAAATTTCTAAACATTTTTCAAATGTTTCTATTTTTAATCCCCTTATCCTGCGGAATTTTTCAGGTTCATAATTTTTTATTATTTCATATTTCATTTCATAAGTATAGCATATTTTTTTAATTTTGCAGGAGGTCTAATGTTAATAGTAATCTTAAAAATATTGAAATCTTTCATACTGATCGTGGTAGTGAATTTAAGAATAAAGATATCGATAAAATTATCAATACCTTTGGAATTACACGATCTTTGAGCAGAAATGGAAATCCTTATGACAATGCTGTTTCTGAATCAATGTTGTAGAGGGAACATGGTACCCAACAGACGCTGCTCAGAAACTTATCGCGAGCAAAAAGCGCGCTCAAACTGATGACGAGCGCAAAATCTGGCACCAAAATCACGGAAAATGACGGCACGGTCGTTGTGGGGCTTGCTAAAGCGCTCAATATTGTGGCTGGGTCAGGCCAAGCTTCGGAATATGAAGAGTTTAAGTGCTCGCTTCACTTTGTGAACACGCCTAAGATTACGCCTGGGGCTTAAAAAATTTTTTTCAGAACCATTGACAACGAAACACGTTTGTGTTACACTTAGAATATACTAAAATAAGGGGTGAACAAAATGAGTTCTACAATTACTTTGAGAGTTTCTGAAAGTGAAAAAGAGTTTTTTAGTAATATGGCACGATTTTATAATAAGGGTGTTTCTGAAATCATCAGAGAAAAAGCGATTGAAGCGCTTGAAGACGAGTATGATTTACAATGCTACAATGAAGCGATGGAAAAACATAGAAAAAATCCCGTTACCTTTACTCATGAAGAAGTAAAAAGAGAGCTTGGGTTATGAAATATCGCGTTGATTACACACAAGACTCTAAAAAATTCCTAAAGAAGATGAACAAATATGATGCAGGTTTGTTGATTAAGTGGATTGAAAAACATCTCGTTGATTGTGAAAATCCTCGTGCTTTTGGAAAAGGGCTCACGGCAAACCGCTCAGGTCAATGGCGTTACAGAATCGGCGATTATCGGATAATCGCCGATATCCAAGACGATAAAGTCTTGATTTTGATTATCGACATCAATCACCGTAGTGAAGTTTATCGCAAATAAAAAGGGGTAAAGCAAGCAGTCTTAGGTAAAGGCGCTTAATTGCGCGACGAGGCTTGCCAGTGAGATGATGTATGAGTGGAAACGCTCAAGCTAGAAATCGGTTTTAGGCTCACAATTTTATAACAAACTACAGCCCGTCGAAAGACGGGTTTTTCTTTTTAAGGAGATGGATCGTCAACACTAAAAAGGACAGAAAAAAGGTCGGACATGTTAAACTAAAAATAGAGTTGTTTACTATGTCAAAAAAAATAAAACCCCACGTCGACGTAGGTTTTATCCAACGTAGGTTTTATCTGTGGTGGGAGATGATGGATTCGAACCATCGAAGGCGGTAGCCAACAGATTTACAGTCTGCCCCATTTGGCCTCTCTGGAAATCTCCCGAATGGTGGACGTTAACGGACTCGAACCGCTGACCCTTCGCACGTCAAGCGAATGCTCTACCAGCTGAGCTAAACGTCCACATAATATCTGAATATATCTGAATGTAGATAGATCTCTAAATTGATGAAAAACCTTGGTCACAAACCCTCCAAACATCATAACCACTTTCCATTGTGGATTGGACAAACGGCCATATATTGAGTGACTCACAAATCTTTGATCCTGAAACAGGATCGATACATTCAAACATTTTATCAAATTCTTTCCTATTTCTCATACCCTCTACGTTCAATACACTAAAACTTTTTGGTTTTTTTGGTAAAGTTGCATCTTTTAAAATTTCTTTCATCTTATCAGCGAATTGTTTATTTTTTTCATAAAGTCCCTCTAATGTAAAAATACATATGTTTCTTTTGTAGATCCAAGAATTTCTTTTGTCATAGACAACGCTTTTTTGTTTGTTTTCTTCTATTAATATTTCTTTATCATCTTCTGTTTTTTTTATCGTTTGTTCCTTCGTAAGAAAGTCAGTAGTACCAATTCCGCTACGTCTTATAGTTTCTGTATAAACTTCGAAAAACTGACATTCATATATATTTTCTTCAAAATTACCGCTATCACTTTCTAACAATAATGATATAACCACAAGTCTCTTTCTAGGATTTCTTACCAAAAGCTCAACTAACGTTTCAACGAAATCGTAACATTTTCTTGTCTTTTTGTAAATATCATTTTTAAATTCAGACCATATCCCTTGAGGATCTTTTTCTATAAGCTCTTCTGCAGATTTACTATTTTTATAATGGCTAATAAAATTTTCATAACTATTTGGATCTTTAAATTTATCTTTGGTGACAGCATTTCCGTAATATACAACTATACTTCGATCTGTGACGAGACCGTTTAGATCACGACATATCACGCTATTATCACGTAGAAAATGATTATAAAAGCTAACAAGACGGTTTTCTGAGTCTTCAATCATAGATCTACAATACATCATAAGGTTTAATGTAGTAGCAGCAAATGAGACCATTTGCACTTTTCCTTGATGTTTCATCAAGAATTCATGAACAGATTCAAACAAACTAAGCTCAACTTTATTGTCAGACAATTTGTCAATTTCCTCAGATTTATCATCTTTAACAACAGCAGAAACATTATTTAATTCCGATGATTCAACGACAGGAGTCCCAGAACCAAAAACATTTTTCATAGCTCCAAATATTAAAATAAATATAAGAAATCTATTTTTAATCTTTTTCATAACAAAATCAACAACCAAATCAATATTAATAATTATTGTCATTATATGCTTTAAAAGTACCTTTGTCAAATAGACTTTACTTCGTAACCCACAGAAACATCACTCTATCAGGTTTTATTACTTAAATAACCAATATTTTTTATCTAAACTTCGATACTGTATCGCTTCGGCAATATGGTCGTCGTTTACTTCATCATTACCGTCTAAATCTGCAATAGTTCTGGCAATCCTTAAAATTTTTTCATATCCTCTAGCTGAAAGGCTCATATTTTCAAAGGCGATCTTCAACATATTTTCAGCTTGTTTTGATAGGATTAGATTTTTTCTTAAGTCAAATGTTGTGGTTTTAGCATTACAACATTTATTTGATCTGTAACGTTTGTTTTGAATTTCACGAGCTTTTTTTACTCTATGTCTTATCAATTCTGATTTTTCAGCTTGTTCATTTGATGATATATTTTGAAAATTTACGGGTGGAACTTCAATATGTAAATCAATTCTGTCTAAAAGTGGACCTGAAATTTTTGCTAAATATTTTTCAACAATTCTTCTTGAACAAATACAAACCCTAAAAGGATGACCGAAATAGCCACACGGACACGGATTCATAGCTGCTACAAGTAAGACAGAACACGGATAAGTTAAACTTGAACGGGCACGAGATATTGTGATAGTTCCTTCTTCTATAGGCTGACGTAAAGCTTCCAGTGCAACTCTTGAAAATTCTGGAAGTTCATCTAAAAATATAACTCCATTGTGAGCAAGCGAAAGTTCACCTGGTTTTGGTGTACTGCCTCCACCTGAAAGTCCTGCCGGTGATACGGTGTGGTGTGGCGATCTAAATGGTCTTTCTAAAATTACAGGCGTATCGTGAGAAAGGGAACCAGTTATAGAATATATTTTTGTTGTTTCAATCATCTCTTCCAATGTCATTTCTGGCATAATTGTAGATATTCTTTTTGCAAACATACTTTTACCTGATCCAGGTGGACCTAACAATAAAATGTTATGGCCACCCGCTGCAGCAATTTCAATAGCTCTTTTTGCATCGTATTGCCCTTTTATCTGAGAAAAATCTAAATAATAATTTTTTTTTATACTTTTTATTTCTGTCAAAGGTTGTAAATTTATTTTTTTTATACCCAAAAAATGATTTTTTAAATCTTCTACTTTCTTAATTGGGAAGATATCTATACCATCTACAATTGCCGCCTCTTTGGCATTTTCATATGGCAAAAATATGCTTTTTATCCTCAATTCTTTTGCTTTAAGTACCATAGGCAATGTACCATTTATTTTTTTTAGTTCGCCAGCTAGCGATAATTCACCTAAAAATATAGAATTTGAAAAGTCACCTTTAATTTGACCGCTAGCATGCAAAATTGCCAACAAGATGGGTAAATCATATATTGGACCATATTTTTTTATATCTGCCGGTGCTAAATTTACAATAATGCGCCTCGTCGGAAAGTTAAAACCTGAATTTTTTAATGCAGAGCGGACTCGATCACGCGACTCCTTAATCGAAATGTCTGGTAACCCTACAATATCAAAATAAGGTAATCCCAATGAAAGATCAGTTTCAACTGTAACTACAAATGATTCTAAGCCAGAAAGGCCTATACTCAAGAATGAAGATACCAAAATTGCAAGTCCTCTAGAAGTCAATTTACCAACCAACAGATATGAGATTTTGGCTGATGAAACTAAACTTGATTTCCTATATCAAAAAAAATTTACAAAAATTCATCCTACTATCGCAAACCACATCTGATGTGAAAAATTATTAAATAAGTTAAAAAATTTTATTAAAATTTATATTTTTAGGTTATGAAAAAAGCTTTTTTTAAATAAATATCTATGGATAGGACAATTTTGACATTAATCTCAATTGTTGATACGCTTTTGCTGAAAATAGACTTAATATTGTTTTAAAAAAGTGATGTTTTTGTAGTTACGGAGGGAGTCTTATGTCTATTAATTCAGTAAACAAACGTTATATTAATTTGAAAAAGAAGTCAAGAGACAGGTAATTCTGCAAAAAATTGATATTTTCAAGTTAGAACCTGTCTTCAAGAAGATAGGTTCTTAAACAAGAAGTCTATTAAATAAGGAGCAAAATAATTGAAAAAACTTAAAGTTGGTATAATAGGTGCAACTGGAATGGTTGGTCAGAAACTAGTTGAAATTTTAAGTGATCATCCATGGTTTGAGGTATGTGTTCTTGCAGCTGGCGAAAGATCGCAAGGAAAAACTTATGAGGAAGCAATGAAAAATAAGTGGAATTCAAAAAATGAATTACATGAAAAATTCAGATCGAAAATAATTTTCAATTCAATTGAAGATTGTGAAAAGATTTGTTCTATGGTTAATTTTGTGTTTTGCGCTGTAAATTTGGAAGAGAAGAAAACAAGAGAATTAGAGTATAAATATGCAAAAATGGAATGTCCTGTAATATCAAATAATAGTGCTCACAGATGGACTGATGACGTACCAATATTAATTCCAGAAATAAACGGTGATCATGCAAAAATAATAAATTTTCAAAGAAAAAGGTTAGGAACTAAAATTGGATTTATATCTGTAAAACCAAACTGTTCTATTCAATGTTTTTTGCCTGCATTGTACCCTTTAAAAAAGTTCGGTATAAAAATTGTTGTAGTCTCAACCTATCAGTCAATATCAGGAGCAGGAAAAACATTTGAACAATTTTCTGAAATAAAAGATAACATTATTCCGTTTATAGAAGGCGAAGAGGAAAAAACTGAATTAGAGCCTTTAAAGATTCTTGGAACTTTACATGAAAACAGAATTATTAACACAGATATTTCCATAATTTCTAGTTGTGTAAGAGTACCTGTAAGCAACGGCCATATGGCTACTGTTTTCGTAAAATTCAATGAAGACGTAGAAATTGATAACATAATAAAAATATGGAAAAGTTTTAATCCTATCAATTTACCTAGTTCGCCAAAAAGGTATATAAAATATTTCTACGATAATGACCGTCCACAGGTTAAACTTGATAGAAATTTATATAATGGAATGGGGATAAGTGTAGGACGAATCAAAAAAGAATCAAATGGTATCAGATTTATATGTATTTCTAATAACACAATTAGAGGTGCTGCAGGCGGTAGTGTTTTGTCTGCTGAATTTTTGTATAAAGAGGGATATTTAAATGGCTAAAAAGGCTATATTTACTGGATCTGCAGTTGCACTTGTAACACCATTTACGGAGAGCGGTTCGATAAATCTTGATATGCTTTCCCAATTAATTGAATTTCAAATAAAAAATGGAACCAAAGCAATTGTAATATGCGGTACAACAGGAGAATCAGCAACAATAACTGTAGATGAACGTAAAAAAATTATACAGCATACGATAAAAAAAGTATCTGGGAGAGTTCCAGTCATAGTTGGAACTGGATCAAATTCCACAATAACTGCTGTGGAATTTTCGATACAAGCTCAAAATTTTGGCGCTGACGCGTTATTAATAGTGACACCTTATTATAATAAAACTTCTCAAAATGGCATAGTCAAACATTACAGTTATATTTCAGAAAGAATTAGCATACCAATAATTTTGTATAATGTTCCATCGCGTACAGGTATGAACATTTTACCAGAAACATACCAAAAACTTTCTAAAATACCAAACATAGTTGCAACAAAGGAAGCGAACGGTGATATTTCTTCAATCATCAAAACAAAAGTTCTATGTAAAGATGATTTATGGATATATTCTGGTAATGATGATCAAACTTTACCGATTTTATCAGTTGGATCTGGAGTAATTTCAGTCTTTGCTAATATTGCACCCGCAGAGTCTCAAAAAATTGCAAGTAACAGCAAAGAATCTCGAAAATTATTAATGCAATATCATGAAGTAATGGAAGCATTGTTTTGGGACATTAACCCTATACCAGTAAAAGCTGCTCTTAAAATGCTCGGATTTGATTGCGGGGAATGTCGTCTGCCTCTTTGCGATATGTCTGAAAATTTAAAATCAAAATTAAAAATTCTTTTAACTAAAAATAAAATAATTTAATTTCCAGACATGATAAGAACCTATTATCATAGATTTCAAAACACATATTTCCTGTAATTTTTCCGCAGAGCAGCCTCCTTAGAGCCTATTTTTCCATAGACTTCATTTTAAATCTATGAGAACAGGTTCTAAAGATACTCGCAATAAAATAATTATTCCTTTGTTTTTTTCCTCGTTTTGAGAAAAAATTTCTCAAAAATCTGCATTTTAAATCTATAGTAGACTTCCTTCGTAACTACAGAAATATCACTTTTTTTATATTTTACCTAAAAACAACATAAAATTTTTTTTAAATACATAAAGTATTCCTGCGAAATTTATGTTGTTTTTAAAAAAAACCTATAAAAAATTGATATTTTCAAGTTATAGGAAGTCTAATAACATGTTTTATAGATAATAGAAAAAATCTAAAAAGAAGTTTGAAATAAAATTTTAAATAAAAATTAAGTTTATTCTATTGTAATATTATAAATCTTATGTTATAGTTAAAACGTTGTTATTATGTTATAAAAAAGGGGTGAAAAATATATTATTATGATAACCATTTTATCAAATTTGGTATTGACAATCCTATCAACCGTTCTTAAAAGTGCACTTTCTGCTGCTTTCTCTGCCGTTTTTTCATTTGTAGGATTTATTGCCGCTGCTCATACTCTTGATAACAATACGGTTCAAAATATTTATGACTCTGCTGTAGCCAGAGTTAGGCATTACTTTCCACAACATAATTTATCGTCGTAATTCATTAGTTTCCGTAATCAATAGACTTCTTCTGTAATAAAAAGAAGTCTATTTTTTATTTTTGGCCAATTACTTACTATCAGCAGATTTTTTTACAGATCCAAAAATATTACTAACAAAATAATTATCTTGATTATATTAAAAAAATTTATTTTGTTTTTGTAAAAAGTGCTATTTTTGGATTTATAAAAAGTTTTATTTATAATTTAGATAAAATTCTACTAATGGCAGCAATCACAGTTCTTTTTTGTTTCGAATATTTTTATGTTATATATAATATATATTTATGTTATGTTTTACTATTTTTTGACACAGATAAAAAAAATTTATAAATTATACTTAACTTTTGTAGTCACTTTATTTTTTATTTGTGTTTTTTCAAATTTGCAATATATACCATCTTGTTTTCAGCAATTTGAAATTTTAGATGTCAGCAACCTAAAAATATCTTACATTGAAGCAAGGAAATCAAATGTTTTGGTTATTGGAGAAGGCAAGAAAAAAAAATTTTTTAAAGAAAAATATATTCTTACAAATTTTAATAAAACAATAGAATTTGAAATTAAAAGAATATTTAAAGATTCACCTTATTTAGATTTAATACAAGAAGAATTTTCAAAAATTTTAGAACCTGTTATCATAGATTTAAAATGCAGATTTTTGAGAAATTTTTTCTCAAATCTAAGAAAAAAACACAGCAATAATTGTTTTATTGCGAATATTTTTAGTGCTGTTTTGGGAAAAATTACTGGAAATATGCGTTTTGAAATCTACGAAAACAGGTTCTTAAACCATAGTTTAGATTTTTTTAAAGCAATATCTGAAATTAGAAATTCACAACAATTATCTAATTTGGATGATTTTGAAAAGATTTGCAAAAGAAAATACAGAAATTTGGAATTTTCTGAAGAATTTTGTAATATTCCATTTGATAAAGGACAAGATTTAACAATTAGAAACTTAGCAACATCAAAAATGGCTAAATTATTAAAAATTGAATCACTCATCGCAAATTCTATTTGTGTAAAACTTCAAATGAAAAATTGTGAAACACTTGAAGGAATATTAATGGATCTAGCCGAAGGAATAAATTTGAAGGATGATATATTAAAAAACAAAACAGAAATTAAAATTACGCCGAGTATGCAAAAGAATTTAACCAGCTTACAAATTTTTGATTCTATATGTGGTCAATGTGATAGGGTTGCCCACAATTATAACATAATAACAAACGAAAAAGGAGAAGCAGTTGGTCTATGTGCTTTTGACAATGATTGGTCATTCAGTTTAGACACAGATATGCAAAAAGGTAGAACGTGGCTTCCACCAATAATAGATAAAAACGGGAAAATAAAATTGCCACATATTGATATAGAATTAGCAAATAATGTATTGTTACTAAATGATGAAATAATCAAAGAAACTCTTACTGAGATCTTAGACGAAGAATATATAATTGCAACACAAAACCGTGTAAAACAAATACAGAAGGCAATTAAACTTTCTATTTCTTGCAACGAAAAATTTTTGTTAAATGACAATGAGTGGAATAACGAAACTATACAAGAAGAATTGACAGGAGGATACAGTGAACCATACTCAGTTGAGACGACTACAGCTGTTTTTGGAAGAACATACCTTAAGCTTTTAAGTGATTCACTAAATAGAATCTGAATCATTCGATAAAAATCGTTCCCGCTGCCTATGGTATAACCCAAATTTTACTTTGAGAATTTGTTCTTCCGGCAATTCCGTTTATAACTTCTAGAAGTGTACCGTATCCTCAAACGCTGTGAATAATATTATCTAAATAAACATGTTGGTGACAACGCTTGTGGTCGATAGGATATTGAAGTCAAGCTCTTATTAAACTTTGTTCAAAATTAGTTTCTATCAATTTTGGACATGAAGCAGGAGAATAAACAAACTTTTCCATATGATTTCCATCAAAGAAATAATTAGGTGTAGTTGGCTCAGGTTTTGTATCAAAACTTTCAATAATTACAAGTTTAACTTTCATCTTTTCTGGTATTATGTTCTTTATGTAAACGCTTATTTGTTGTCCTCTTGTGACACCTTCTTTTATTTCAGCAAGTCCAGCTAGATTTGGTGTGAGTTCAACAAAGATACCGTATTCTTCTATGGATCTTGCGATACCTGAAACTGTCTCACCGATATGAAATTGTTTTGCGTTCTCTTCCCAAGTTCCAAGTAGTTCTTTGTGAGTCAAATTTATTCTGTCTCGAATTATAGATTTTATTATTGCTTTAATAGACATACCAATTTTAAATCTTTCACTTGGATGTGCTATACGTGAAACAGAAAGAGTATCAATTGGTAGAAATGAAATGATTCCGCACCCTATATCTACAAATACACCAAAATTTTCTATATGTGTGACAGTAGCTTCTATTACGTCTCCAGTAGAAAATTTAGATATTTTGTGTTCGATACAAATTTCTTGTGCAATTTTTCTAGATAAAATTGCCATAATTTTTCCGTCTTTTTGCTTTTCAATTTTCATTACAACAAAACAAACTGGTTTATTTACACGCGATATAATTGCAATATCTCTAGCTGTCCCTTCTTTAATTCCAATAACGCTTTCTTCACGCGGAATCAATCCAAGCATACAATTAAGATCAACTATTAAATTATGCTTGTTATCACATACTATAGCTTTGGCTTCAAGAATTTTGCCTGTTAAACGCGCTTGTTCCAAATATGCTGCCGAAGAAAGTGACATTTTGTTATCCTTTGTTTCAATTAATCGACCTTCAGGATAGAATTCATTCATATGATAACCTCCAACAGTTTTCACTTTTGCCAATACTATAGATTAATAGCTTAAACTATTTTTTAAAAATTGCTTTCGGCAACAAAATAACATAAAAACGTGTTCAAAATACCTAGGACTGCTATATATCATATGAATTAATAGCTTGGTTTTATTCAAAAAGACTGCTCTCACAAATTTAAAAATTCGTTTTCCCAAAAAAGTGATAATTTAGTAGTCAATAAAAAAATCTAAGTAACAGGTATCTTCAAATTCTGTCCAGGAACTATCATAGACGTTTCTAAACCATTGAATTTCATAATCTCATAATATCTGTTTTCATTTCCTAAAAGTTTTGCAGCTATACTACATAAATTGTCATTATCTCTTACTTTGTAAATATCAGTTTTATATACTAATGGAATTTTTAATATTTGTCCAAAATGTATTATTTCATCTGACAAACTATTAATATCCATAATTTCACGATATTTTGACCAAGATCCCAAATAGATCCTCGCAAGTTCCCAAATGGTTTCACCATCCAATACCTTATGCTCTATTGTTTCAAAGTTAGTAAATTCAGAATTAAAATTAGAAGGTATAATTGGACTTGTGCTCAAATTTTCCGTTTTATTATCTATTTTAGATTCTTTCAATTTGTCAATAGTTTTCAATGCCATATTCTTTTGGTTTAACATATCACTTTTTTCATCTTTATTATTGTTTCTTAAAAATTCTTTGATAATTTCTGCATAATTTTTATATGCAACGTTTAAATTTACGTTATCTCCTATATAACGAATACTTCCTAAATTACTGTGTCGTAACATTCCAACATTTTTTTTAAAATTTAAACTATCGCCAATTAGCCAAATATCTATTTCGTTAATTTTTTTCGTATCAGAAAAATTTTGCAACAAATCTTCTGAAATTAATAAAAGTGGATAATAATTTGACTTTTTTAAAGTATCAGCAAAAATTTTTATAATTTCTATAGTTTTATTTTTATCAATATTTTTTTGAATGTGAAATGCAGCTGGGTATCCTACAGAAAATTTTTTTATCTTAGAGATAAAGTATCTTGCTTCCTTATAAGCATCATCAAAATTATTTGCGTGAACTTCATGATATACACCTGCATGAATCTTTGAGTCTATTATATTTCTAATGTTTTCTTCAAACCGTACATCTAAACCAGATGTACCATAGGTTGCTCTTATCATAGCAAAATTTATGTCAGAAGGATTTAGTTTGTTCCAATCTATAAATCCTTGTAAAGAAGAAACATCTATACCATTATACTCCATTAGTTAAAATCACTCCCGATTGCATTGTATACGGATCTACAATTTTTATTTGGTTTTAAAAAAATACGATGTTTTTATTGTCGTAAAAGAAGTCTAATATCATTATATTTGTTTGAATAATATTTTGGTACATTTATAGGTAAAAAATAAAATTCTAAAATTCAAAGTGTACTTAATGAGAAAATTATGGTAAAATGTACTTTAATGGGCGATGAATATGAAAATGATCGTAGTTTAAATCAAGGACTTGCTTTCGAAATTGGAAGTCCATTATCTTTGACACTGTTACGTCAAACAGGTTCAGCTAGTGTCATGAAAAATGGCAAAGGGTTGGTGTTTCAATGGTATGTCTTTTAAAAAAAATCATGACAAGGTTGCTTGTGGAAAAATATTTAATAAGGTTGTATTATCTTTTTTAATGGCGACCTTAATAGGTGCTAGAAGTTCAGGTGTATCTTTTGCAGAATCGACTAAAATTTCTATTAAATCACCAATTGATGTTAATTTAAAAAAATCCAAGACCTCTACAAACATTGTGGAAACTATTAAAAACAACAAAGGAAAAACTGCAGCTACTGCATGTTTAGCAATTTTAGGCTCTATTTTAGGTGTGAAAGTTATTAAGACATTTGGGAATCAAAAAAAAACTAGTAAAAATGTTCAGTCTGATTTAGAATTTTATGAAAATGTTGAACCTGATTTGTGGTTTAAAAGATTGGGTGGAACAAGAGAACACATAGATAAATATGTCAATATTTTAAATAACCATGATCAAGAAGATTATGCTAAAAGGTGTGCTGAAATCTCTGAAGAATTGGTCTATAGTAATTTAAAAACAATAGATGCGGATGCACACAGAACATTTCCAGGCCAATTTGAGTTTAAAACTTGTAATGAAATTGGTCAAATTAATAAAGAAAATATACTACCAAGGATTTTAAAATTTCTTGTACTCGAAAAGGAAAAAGAAGATAGACTAGAATACATTCAAGGATTTAATTTTATTGGTGCAATGGTAATTTTAAAATTTTTAGATCATGATGATGCTAAAAATTATACCAAGGAAAAATTAAAAGAAGAAGAAGCAAAAATTTATTATGTGTATAAAACAATTATGCAATCATTATATAAATTCATTGATGAAATCTTGAAAAGTCCGACTTCTTGGCGTAACTTACTAAAAGACGATCATTTTGACGATCGTTTTAGTTGTGCATTTTTTCATTTCGTAGCAATAGGTCTAAGTGCTTTCGTAGATGATTTAGAAAAATCACATTTCATTAAATTTTGGGATAATGTGATTCTAAAATTTAATGATTCTAATACAATCTACGATATTGCTGTTAAGTTTTTAGAAGCTGGTTTGAAAAAATTAAACGAAAAGCTTATTGATGAGGCTCGTACTAATCGTAATATCGATGACGTTGAACAATTGCAACTGGCGAAGGAATTTCTTAAAGAAATTAATAATGATTATATTTTCAATGAATTATTAAATGAAACTTTTTCATAGAGTTGTTCCTCAAAAAAATGTATGCAACTTACGATCTGTTCCACTATGGTATGTAATTTGCAGTCTATTGTAAAAAATAATCACAATGTAATCACGTTCCTCATAATTTGTGTATAGACTTCTTTCCTAATTTAAAAATATTAGTTTTTTATAAATAGTTGAAGTCTAAGAACCTGTTTAATCTCTATATGCATGTAACTTGAACTAACTTGAACCAATTTATATATGATAAAAAGTTGTGGCTCTAAGGATTTGTGATAACGATTTTTGTCAAACAAGACATTTTTAACGTAAATATTGTTTTTATTCAGTGCAAAATTAAAACAGTATGAAACAAAATTGTCCAAAAATATAGGTGTAACGAAGATATCAAACAGGTTCTAATCTTTCAAATTATTTTCATTGGAAGTGATTAGAATTATGGGCGAAGGCCTTTTACAAATTAACGTTAAAACTGCAAGTGACGCATTACCAGTTCCAGATGCACATGTTAAAATTTTTAATACAAACAACGAATTGCTATATGAAACAGATACAGATGCTAATGGTATAACACAAATGTTTTCAATATCAGCGCCTGATAAAAGTCTTACATTAGAAGAAAATTACAAAAAACCTGCATATTCTACTGTAAACGCTATTGTTAGTGCTTCCGGTTTTGTTAACGAACATATAAACGGAATAGAAATTGTTGATACACAGACTTCTATTTTACCGATCCAAATGGAACCATTATCTAGCGGACCAAATCCTATAACAGATAAATATACAGACATTCCACCTATAGGTTTGCTAAGCGATGAACCATATCAAAAAGAAGGAGCAATAATACCACAAACAATTGCAAGAGTTTTGCCACAAGTTGTTATTCCTGATCACATAACGGTGCATCTAGGTATACCATCAAACACATCAGCAAGGAATGTAAGAGTTAGATTTGTAGATTATGTAAAAAATGTGACATCAAGTGAAATTTATTCAACATGGCCAAGAAATTCACTTATAGCAAATATACATGCGATAACAACATTTGCTCTGAACAGGGTATATACGGAATGGTATAGAATTAGAGGATACAATTTCGATATAACAAATTCTACAGCTTACGATCAGGCCTTCAGAGAAGGTGCAGTTATTTTTCAAAACGTAAGCCAGATAGTGGACGGTATTTTTAATGTTTATGCCCATAGACATGGATTTAGAAATCCATATTTTACATCATTTTGCAATGGTTCTACAGTAACATGTCCTGGTCTATCACAGTGGGGTACTGTTACGCTTGCTAATCAGGGAAGAACCCCTATAGAAATTTTAAGACATTTTTATCCAAAAGATCTTGAACTTACTGCGAGCAACAACATCACAGGAATAACAGAATCATACCCTGGCCAAACACTTAGTATAGGAAGCAATAATCAACATGTAAGACGTATGCAAAACTTTTTAAACAGGATAAGAATAAACTTTCCATTGATACCACGTATAGAAAATCCTAACGGTTTATTTGGTCCTGATACGGCAGAAGCTGTGAGAGTTTTTCAAAGAACGTTTAATCTAGTACCTGACGGGATTATTGGTAGAAATACATGGAATAGAATCTCTTTTATTTATGTAGCAGTAGCTAGACTTGCAGAATTGAATGGTGAAGGTGAAAGAATCTCTATAGGCAAAAATCCACCAAACGTAGTTTTATCACAAGGTTCACGTGGAAATGACGTTATAGAACTTCAATTTATATTAAATACCTTAGCTATGTACTATCCTGAAATACCAACAGTTATACAAGATAGTCTTTTTGACGCAAGAGACAGAAACGCAGTTATTGCATTTCAAAGTAAATTTGGTTTAGCAAAAGATGGAGTAGTTGGTCCTGCCACTTGGAATAAACTATATGAAGTTTACAGAGGTGTAAGAAATAACGTACCAATAATCCCCAATCCACCACCATTGCCTCAACCAAACACACCACCTTTTCCAGGTACTTTGTTACGTGTAGGATCTAGAGGTGAAAATGTACGAATAATACAAGAATATTTAAACATTATACGAAAAATGTACCCAAGCATACCTCAACTAAATGTCGATGGGGTATTTGGACCTAATACGCAAAATGCCGTAATGGCATTTCAACGACAATTTTTTTTAACGCCTGATGGTATAGTAGGACCTATCACATGGAATAAAATTATGGAACAATATGTGATAGCAACTGGAGATATATCTTCAACTCCAGTACCACCTCCAAATTATTTTAACTACACAGTTTTAGCAGGAGATAGTTTATGGAACATAGCGTTTAAATTCGGAACAACTGTTGATGCAATTAGAAAACTTAATAACATCACAGGCGATATAATTAATATTGGTCAAGTACTGAAAGTACCAAATACCTATGAAAACGTAGAATACTTTGAATATAGAGTCCAAAGTGGTGATACTCTATGGGCACTTGCACAAAGATTTGGTACAACTGTAAATGCAATAGTTGCAATAAATGGGCTTACAAGTACGTTATTGAATATAGGTCAAACATTAAAAATACCTAGTGAATCGACTATAACTCAGCCAGGTTATTTCAATTACACAGTTCAAAGTGGAGATAATTTATGGTTACTTGCACAGAGATTCGGGACAACAATTGATGCTATTATGTCATCAAGCGGAATTACAAGTACTGCTTTAAGGATAGGCCAAGTTTTAAGAATACCTACTAATACAGCAATTGCAAGAACTGTTGTCATAGATCCAGGACACGGCGGTCCTAACCCAGGTGCAGTTAGCGGTACACGTTTAGAAAAAAATGACAACTTAAGACTTGGTTTAGCTGTCCAAAGAAATTTATTAGCACGAGGACAAAGGGTTATAATGACGAGAAATGCTGACGTTGATGTTCCCTTATTGGAAAGAAGTGATATATCTAACAGAAACAACGCAGATCTGTTTGTTTCACTTCACAGAAACGCAAGCACTATTCCAACTGCAAATGGTGTAGAAACTTTTGTTCAAATAGGCTCTCCTCCAATAAATACAACATACGCACGAAATGTGCAAAATGAAATTGTTGCAGTAGGTGTACAAACTGATCGTGGTGTAAAACAAGAGAATTTTTCAGTTTTAAGAAATACAAGAGCACCAGCAATGTTGGTAGAATTAGGTTTCATAACAAATCAAATAGACAATCAGCTTTTTGATCAAAACTTTGACGCATATGCAGCAGCTATAACTCGAGGAATAATGAGATCTTTACAATAGACTGTAGTTACGAAGGAAGTCTGTTATGATTGATAAGACCTAAAAATATTAGAACCTGTTCTTATAGATTTAATTAGAACAGGTTCTAAATATAATTTTGAAAAAACACATTTTCTATATGATTTATGATTGTTTCACTGTTTGCAATAAACACTACTTCTATAACGTCTATACGTGGTTGTTTTTTTGAAAAATTATTTGATAGATAAACATCTATAGTCTTTAAGATTTTTTTTTCTTTAGAACAATCAATACGTTCAAGACAACTAATAGGAAATGAATTGATTTTTGATTTTACTTCTACGAAAATTATGTATTCTTCATCATCACAAATTATATCAATTTCTCCAAATCTACTAGTAAAATTAGTTAAAATTATATTAAAACCTTTACTAATTAGATGATTCTTTGCAACTATTTCACCATTCTGACCTACATAATTTTTCATATGGTTTTTCCAATGTTATTTTACCAAATTTGCCTTCACGAAAATCTTTCAAAAACAAACTTGAGGCAAGGTTCAAATCCAAATCTCCCGATGATATCAAACATCCTCTTAGTTTAGCAAACTCAGTCAACTTTTCTCGTGGCGGACTAAAACCAAGAAAATCTAGCAAACTTATAGCAATTTCTTCTATATTTAACGTTTCGAGTTTTGTTAGTCCAAGATAACCTAATTTTTTTGCAACATCATGTTCTATTTTTGTAGACAAAACTCCTGGAGTGTCACATAACTCAAATTGTTTACACAAAACCCAATGCAAGCTCCTTGTAACGCCAGCTCTATTTTCTACTTTTAACTTTTTTCTACGTGCAATATTATTTATAAAACAAGATTTACCAACATTAGGAACACCAATAACCGCAGCTCTTGAAAGTCCTTTTTTTTTTATCAAGTTCTTTACATTGCAAATTTTATCGATTATTCTATCTTTTTTACTGTTAACACTTATTGCATTTATACCTGATTTCTTAAAATGAGTCAACCAATTTTTTGTAGCACGCTCGTCTGCTAAATCGCACTTATTTAAAACCAAAACACAAGGTTTACAGCTTTTTATATCATCCAAAAATGTACTTTTCGAACTAAAAGGAGCACGGGCATCAACCAATTCTATCCAAAAATCTATAAGCTTAACAATCGTACTTATCTCTTTTTTGGATTTAACCATATGGCCAGGAAACCAACTCACTGAGGCTACCATAGACGTTTTACCTTAGAACATACTTTTTTTTCTAGATAGAATTTATTCTGTAAAAAGGATAAAGAATATAAATTGCTCTACCTTCTATAAATTCTTTAGGTATAGGCCCTATATCTCTGCTATCAGTAGAACCTTGTCTGTTGTCACCCATAACAAACACAGAACCTTTAGGAATCACAGATGGAATTTCAGCGTCACCTTGATAACGTGTAAGATCCTTTATATACGTTTCATTAATTTTTTTACCATCAACATTAACACTTCCGGATTCAAAATCTATACTTAAAGTTTGTCCTTCAACAGCTATAACACGTTTAACAATCGGTGAATTCATCATACTGTATTTACGAATTACAACAACATCGCCATTATTTGGTGTGTAATTATACTTCCAAACAAAAATTTTATCTCCATTATGAAGAGTGTTAAGCATAGATTTGCCTTGAACCGTGAAAATTCTAAAAACAAATGCTAGCGCAAAGACTACAAAAATCAAAGACTGCGATATCAATTCGATCCATTCATAACAAAAACAAGAAGCACGGGAACCTTTTTCTATAAAGCCATTATTTTTTTTTTCGATACTTTGATCTTTCATAAAAAATCTCCAAAAATATCAGGTTTTTAGAACCTGTCTTCAATAACGAGAAATATCGAATTTTCGAGAGATTTTTTCTAAAAACAAAAGAAAAAACGTAGAAATACTTGCTGTATTTCGAGTATTTTTAAGGATGTTTTGTGGAAAAAATCCAAAAAAGCGATTTTTTGAGCATTGAATACAAGTTCTAACGTATGACTGGTTTTATTTTAGCTTCTTTTCCAACTCTCTTCCGAATGTAGTAAAGTTTACCTCTTCTTATCTTTCCACTAGTTATCACTTTTACTCCTTTTAAGTTTGGCGAATTTAAAGGAAAAACTTTTTCAACACCAACTCCATACGAAATCTTTCGCACTGTAAAGGTTTCTGAAATACCACTACTTTTTTTAGCGATAACAACGCCTTCGAAAACCTGAACTCTTTTTTTTTCACCTTCGACAATAGCAACGTCTACCGATACAGTATCTCCAACATTAAATTTTAATGGCTCTTTTCTAGTCGAATCTTTTACAAATTCATTAAGTAAATTATTCATTATAAATTAAAACTCCCACCGTGAAACTTTGATGAAACAATAGTTCTGTTGGATCTAAGAACCTGTCTTTAATACTGAAAAAACGCTTTTTGGATCTTTTTCTACAAAACATCCTTAAAAATACTCGAAATACAGCAAGTATTTTTACGTTTTTTGCCTTGTTTTGAGAAAAAATCTCTCAAAAATTCGATATTCCCCGCTATTGAAGACAGGTTCTTAACAGGTTCTTAATAGTTATGAACACTTATTAGCCATACTACTTCTTTGTTATGTCGGTTGTCAAGTGATACTTTAAGAACCTTTTTTCATAGATTCCAAAACGCACATTTCCAACAATTTTTACATAAAACGAAAATTGATATTTTCAAGTTATAGGAAGTCTATTTATTCATTACAGACTTTTTTAAAAATTTTAATACCGTTATCCATAAGTTTCATAGTTCTATCAAATGATTTTTTGGTAGCTGTCTCATTTAGATTTTCGCCTTCTAATGGTACAATTTGATAAATTTTATTTTTATTGAAATTATACAATTTTGTCCAAGTTGGTAATATGTTTACATCAGATAATTTTACAGTATTATCATCAAATTTTTCAAAAGTTACTGTGAATAGAACGCCATCTTCTGTGTGTCCTGTTTTAAGATTCATCAATTCTGCTCGCTGGTTTGATATCGCATTGCCAAGAGAATAGATACAAATAGTTTTTTTATCTGAAGTAGCAGATTTTAAAATGTCCAAAGGTTGAAGAACATGTGGATGACTACCAATTATAACATCAACACCCAAATTGCACATTTTTTGAGAAATCTCTTTTTGATAATTGCTGACAGTTGTCTTATATTCATTTCCCCAATGTAGATACAAAATTATTATTTCGGCACCCTTGTTTTTCATATCTTTTATAATTTTTTCTTGTTCATCATAAAATTCATCTAGTTTGGAATAGTCAAATATATTCATAAGTGATCCTTGTATTTTACTAATTGGTATCCCATTCAAATATTTTTGGCCAGTTTTAGAAATTACACCATATGTGAAGCATTCAAATCCTATTTTTATTCCGTTTATGTCCTTTATAATAAATTTATCATCACTAAAATTTGATCTGCTCCCAATTACATCTATTTTTTTTCTTTTAAGGGTATCTAAAGTATATATAAACCCATATTCTCCTCCATCCGCAGAGTGATTATTAGCAAAAAGACACATATTAAATCCAGCTTTTTTTATCGAATCAATGATATTTATTGGAGTTCTAAAAGTAGGATATCCACTGTATCTATCAGGATTTGAAGTAAGGGTTGTTTCAAGGTTAATCACAGCGTAATCTAATTTTTTTATGTATGGTGATATCAATAAAAAAATACTGTCAAAATCATAGTCCATATTTGAAATTTTACAAGATTTAAGAATAGGTGAATGTATTAATAAATCACCCATTGACCCTACGGTTGCAGTGGATATTTTTTTTGGTGAAATATTTATTTCATTATCGTGATTTTTATTTTTGAATAAAAAGATTGTTATAGTTGTCAACAAGCATAAAAGAATAAAAATTTGGAAAACAAATTTGTTTTTTTTAAAAGATTTCCTAGAAAACATAGGTTAAACGTCCTAAAAAATATCACTACCATATATTGTTAATTTGGAATACAAATTAAAAACAATAATCTATCATTCTGACAATGAATTTAGAAATTTTAAAAAAATATTTATTTTAGTAAACCAAAACACATCGAGTAGCGCAGAAATATTTGCACTGTCACTTAAAATGAATTTAGATAATGTTTTAATTGTTGGAAGTAAAACATTTGGCAAAGATGTTGGACAAACCACTATAGTTGATAAGCAATATAAATTTATATTGAATTTCACAACTTTTCATTGGAATGTAAACGGTTATACCACAAAAGATATGGTAATTAAATACAGCGAGTTTGAATTTTAAAAAACAGATGATTATTTTTCGTATATTTTTAATTGTTATGAATAGACCTGTTCTAAAACCTCAATTCAGAGTTATAAATTCCTGAAATAAGAGAAACACGAAGCAAATGTCGCCGACAAGCAAAATGCCTTTTAAAAAATGATAGCCACTTCTTTTAAATATCTCCAAATCATGAACTGAGCCCTTTTTCTTCGTAAACACCGATAATTTGGCCTGTTTCGCCATTTATGACTAGTTGATCTTTTACGGTATACTGTCTTCCTCCAAATTTACGCAACTCCTTATTTGCATTTTCAAGTATTTCGAGCATTTTATCAAATGTAAATTTTTGTATTCCAAATATTATTTGATATTTTTCTTATGGCAATTCTACCAATCTTTTTATATTATCCATATAGAAATTATATATTATTTTGAGGTTTTAGAACAGGTCTATCGAAGTGCCTTTTGATATCAGAAAAGAGTTCGTGAGAGGAAAAGTTAAAGTTCATGCAAGTTTTGATGGTGAGCCATATGATGGAAGTATTGTGAATATTGGAATTAAGAATCCTGATGGCTCAATTTGCTATATTATTGGAATTTGTAAAAGCATTAGAGCTAAAATAAATAAGCAAGCTGGAGATATTATAATAATTTTTAAATTATAATTTTTTAGGAGATTAACAAAATGCTGATTTTAAGAGCAACTAAGCCGCTTTCTAAATTATGTTCGGTTAGTTTATCGTCTATTTTTTTATTTTCTGGTGTTTTGGCAAAAGGCATTGATAGTAAATTTGAGGAAACAGTGGACGGTAAAGTGTATTACATAAGTGAACAATATGAATTGAAAAATTATCATGGTATTTATGAAGAAAATAAAAATCTGGAATATTTTGTACAGAAAATAAGAGACATCGTTAATAGTTCGTGTAATCAATCAATTTCATATTACTCAAACGATGCTCTCGTAAACGAATTGCCATTAAATATTGCACAGAATATAATTAATACAACAAAGCAATCAGAAGATTTTATAAGCAATATAAAATATATATTTAATAATGCTGACTATCGTGTTGTTGCCGAATATCTTAAATCTTTAAGAGAATATAAATAGTAAGAAAATTCTGGAATTAATACACGATAAGTTTGGTTCTTTATTAGATTATAATATCAGCAGACAAAAACAATTAGACTTAATGTTCATTAGAAGAGATTAAATTAGCTTTTGATTTTGATCCAAGTAAGATGAATTATACATATCAAAAAATAAAAAAGATGTTTTTAGTAATACATTAAATAAATTTAAAATTAAGCAAACTTTAAGCTCTGCCAGAACATTTGAAGGGGCTTAAACGTTTTCGTTTTAAATTTATATACAAACTTCCACTATGAATGCTTTCGTGATTTTTAATTTTTTCTATAAAAATAAGATTAAATTTTCTTGAAATACTATATCTGTGAAATTTTTACATTGTCTTTTTATTAAAATCTGATATAATATATGTTAATAGTCAAAGTAGATTTGGAGGTATTAACATGAAAAATCTTTTAAAAATAATTTTAAATTTGATTTTGATTTTTTTCGTATTTTTTGTCAATATAGACAATGTTTCATGTTTTAACTTAAATTTTGAAAATTTTCAAAGATATGAAACTAGGATAAAAAAATCAAGTAACCTGGAAATTAAAATTAAATCAATTTTTGCATCATTTGGCTTTAAACTTGTACACAAAGGCCCAATTGAAGAAATATTAAAATATGAATTTGATGTGAATAAACTTTACAAAAAGATTTCCAATACCTTGAAAAATTATGTCGTATACAACAACGTAAAGAAAGGTTCAATACTGATAACGACTTACGACAAGAACGCCAACAAGTTTGTTATATTAAAAGTTTTAAATTTTATTGATGGAGATAGATCTTTCAAACCGAGATACGTTTGTCTTTTATGAGTTTTTGTCCTTTCATTAATTACCGACTTTTTTCTAATCTTGTTTTTTCTTTCAAATTTTTCTAAAATAGACTTCCTTAAAGCGATTTTTTCAGTTATTGAAGACAGGTTCTTAATTGATGATAAAGGAATTTCATTAAAGTGAAAATAAATTGTAATTATCTAAATTTAGATGAAAATTACCTATTTCAAAAAGTTAACGAAAGAATAAGTTCTTTCAGAATTAAAAATAAAAAGTCAAAAATAATAAATTTAGGTATTGGTGATGTAAAATTTCCATTACCTATGTCTGTAATAGAATCATGTGTCAAATCTTCATACGAAATGGCCTCAAGAGATACATTTAGAGGATACGGTCCAAACGGAGGTTATAGTTTTTTAAAGGAAAAAATCCAAGAAGATTATAATTCAAAAGGTATACATGTAGAACTTGATGAAATTTTTATTAGTGACGGTGCGAAAAGTGATATGTCAAATATTTTGGATATATTTTCTAGGGATAATGTATGTTTAATACCTGATCCTGTATATCCTGTATATTTAGACACAAATATTATGGATGGTAGAAAAATAATTTTTCTAAATGCTAGTGAAGAAAATAATTTTTTGCCAGAACCTTACACAGAATTAAAAGCAGATATAATTTATATTTGTTCTCCAAATAATCCTACTGGTGCAGTATACTCTAAGTTACAACTGAAAAAATGGGTTGACTTTGCTAACAATCGAAATGCTGTAATACTTTTTGATTCAGCGTATGAGTCATTTATATCCGAAGAAGAGTTGCCAAAAAGCATCTTTGAAATTGAAGGTAGTAATTCATGTGCTATAGAATTTAAATCTTTTTCAAAAGCTGCTGGTTTTACAGGAATGCGATGCGGATATACTATAATATTTAAAGAATTAATAAGAGAAAATATAAGTTTGAACAGTTTATGGGATCGTAGACATTCTACCAAATTCAATGGTGTGCCTTATATTATCCAGCGTGCAGCTGAAGCAAGCCTTTCGTCCAAAGGTAAAGAAGATTACAAAAATATTTTGCTTTATTATAAAGAAAATGCTAGAATAATCTCAGATGTTCTTGCAGATATTTCTATTGAATTTTTCGGTGGCAAAAATTCACCATACATATGGCTCAAATGTCCAAATAAAATGAAATCTTGGGATTTTTTTGATTATCTTTTAGAAAATTTGAATATTGTTGGAACACCTGGTTCTGGCTTTGGAAAAAATGGTGAATACTATTTCAGATTAAGCTGTTTTGGAGAAAGAGAAGAGATATTAGCAGCATCAAAAAAACTTAAAGATATGCCATTTTGATTTAGAACATGTTTAGAACCTATCTTCAATACTCAAAACATCGATTTTTTGGATCTTTTTCCGCAAAACATTTTTAAAAATACTCGAGATACAGCAAGTATTTCTACTTTTTTTGGCTTGTTTTGAGAAAAAATTTATCAAAAATTCGATGTTTTTCCCTATTGAAGATAGGCTATTAACCAGTTCCTTCTTTTGTTTACAAATATCTATTTACAGGAGAAATAAATTGGAATTTGATAAAAAAAAAGCCCTAGAAACTGCTTTGCTACAAATTGAAAAACAATTTGGTAAAGGTGCAGTCATGCGTCTTGGAGAACATGAAGGTATGCAGGTAGACTCAATATCTACAGGTTCTTTAACGCTTGATTTTGCGTTAGGCATAGGTGGCCTGCCTAGAGGAAGAATAGTCGAAATTTATGGTCCTGAATCATCAGGCAAAACAACTTTATCTCTGCATTGTATAGCTGAAGCCCAAAAATTAGGTGGATTTGCAGCATTCATAGACGTGGAACACGCATTAGATCCTGTTTACGCTGCGGCACTTGGTGTTGACGTAAATTCATTAATAGTATCTCAACCAGATACAGGCGAGCAAGCACTTGAAATTACTGAGTCATTAGCACGTTCAGCTGCAATTGATGTTATAGTTATAGACTCTGTTGCTGCACTTGTACCAAGAGCTGAAATTGAAGGTGAAATGGGAGATTCTCACGTAGCATTACAAGCTAGATTGATGTCACAAGCACTAAGAAAACTTGCTAGTGTCATTTCGAAAGGAGGCTGTGTTACAATTTTTATAAATCAGCTTAGGGAAAAAGTTGGTGTTTCATACGGTAATCCAGAAGTTACTACTGGTGGACGTGCACTTAAATTTTATGCATCTATAAGAATTGATATAAGAAAAATCGAACCATTGAAAATTGGAGGAGAAGTTATAGGCTCTAGAACGAAAGCAAAGGTTGTGAAAAACAAAGTAGCTCCTCCATTCAAGGAAGCTGAGTTTGATATACGTTACGGTTCTGGAATTTCGAGAGAGTTTGAATTGATAGATATGGCAATTAAATTGGGAATTATTCAAAAAAATGGTGGATGGTTTTCATACGGAGATCATAAACTGCAAGGTAAAGATAGTGTGAAAGAACTGTTAAAGTCTAACAATGTGTTCGCTAAAGAGATTGAAAATTTAGTATTTGAAAAAATCAACAATACTGTGAAAATTGAATACTCTGAAGTTTGAAAAGTATTTTAAAGTTATGATAACAGGTTCTGAAAGAAATCTAATGAAAAATAACGATATCAAAAATCTGGCTGTAAAGCTTCTTGCTAGAAGAAATTTAACTAAAAAAGAACTATTTGAAAAATTAAAATTAAAATTTGATAAAGAAAGTGCTTTGAAAATTTCAGATGAAATGGAACTATCAGGGATAGTTAACGACGAAAGAAGTGCTGAATTGTTTTTGTACAATTTGTCAGAAAAAAAATTTTATTCAAATTCAAAAATAATGAATGAACTTTTACATAAAGGAATTAACAACGAATTGATTGATGAAATTTTTAAGAATTGTAATCTCAGCGAAGAAGAAAGAGCAATGAAATTTTTGAAGAAAAAATATAAACAAGGAAAAATAAATAAAGAAAAGGCTTTACGTTCTCTGTTGAGATTAGGATATTCTTTTGAATTTATCAGAAATATAATATCAAATGTCAAAAGCGAAAATGAAAGATGTACATCTTATGAGATTGATGAACTTTGCTAATTTTTTAACTATTTTTAGAATAATTTTATCTCCAATTTTGTGTTTATTTCTATTATCTAAAACTCCAATTCTTAATGTATTATGTTTGCTCACATTTTTAATTGCATTTTTTACAGATTTTTTGGATGGTTTTTTTGCAAGACACAGAAATAAAACTACGGAATTAGGTAAATTTTTAGATCCAGTTGCAGATAAAATTTTGACTTTTTTGACTATGATTTGTCTTGTTAAAATAAATTTTTTAAGTATTTGGGTTGTCATATTTCTATTGATTAGAGATTTTTTGATGGCAGCACTAAGATTAATTTTAGCACAGAACCATATAGTTTGTTCTGCTAATATTTATGGCAAAGTCAAAACTTTAATTCAATTTTTTGCTATTTTTTTAATAATATTACTAAATTTTAAAATTTTGAATATTTCAGAGAATATACATAAAATCTTATTAAATTTCTCTAGTTTCTCAATTTGGTTGTCAGTAGTTATATCGATCCTATCATTTTTTGTATATATATTTGAAAATAAATCCGAAATAAAAAAAGTATTGAAAAATTAGCCATATTGTAAAAAGTCTATTTTTAGGAGAGATTTTATGAAACTATACAATACATTAACAAAAAGAAAAGAAAATTTTTACCCGATAGATAATAATCAAATTAAAATTTATGCTTGCGGGCCTACTGTTTATGATTTTATCCACATAGGTAATGCCAGACCATTATGTGTTTTTGATGTTTTGAGAAGGTACTTAATATATAGAGGGTATAATGTTAAATTTGTACAAAACTTTACAGATATAGATGATAAAATTATAAATAGAGCTAAAAAAGAAGGTGTTAATTTTCTAAAAGTTTCAGAAAAATTTATTAAAGAATATGAAACTGATACAAACGGTTTAAATATAAAAATAGCAGACGTCCATCCTAAAGCTACAGAAACAATAGATGAAATTATCAGTATGATAGAAATTTTAAAAAAAAACGGTTATGCGTATCAAAATTATGACGACATCTATTTTAATTCTACTTCATTTAGTGAATATGGTAAACTTTCAGGTCAACTTTTGAAAGAATTAATTATAGGTGCACGCGTTGAACCTAGTGAAAAAAAACTTCATCCTTTGGATTTTGTTCTGTGGAAATCTTCGAAAAAAGATGAACCTTCTTGGGAAAGCCCGTGGGGACCTGGAAGACCAGGTTGGCATATTGAGTGCTCTGCAATGGTAAAAAAATATTTAGGAAAAACAATAGATATTCACTGTGGTGGTCAAGATTTAATATTTCCACACCACGAAAATGAAATTGCACAAAGCGAGTGTGCAAATAAATGCCAATTATCAAGGTTTTGGTTACATAATGGATTTGTAAACATAAATGATCAAAAAATGTCAAAATCGTTGAATAATTTTTTAACTATAAGAGAAGCATCAAAAAAATACGGATACAAATTAATCAGATATTTAATGATATCATCACATTATAGAAGTCCTTTAAATTTTAGCGAAAGTATTATGGATCAATGCAGTAACTCTATGAAAAGACTTTCGAATTTTAAAAGAAATCTTGAATTTCTTAAAGTCCATAAAATTTCTGAGGCTTCGTGTAAAATTATAGAAAATTTAGACGAAATTAGAGAAAAATTTATTGAATCAATGGACGACGACATGAATACTTCAGGTGCACTTTCAGTCATATTTGATCTCGTAAAAGATGTCAATAATAAAATTTCTTCATGTAAAAATTTTTCAATTGATTCAGTGATTTCAGTTATAGAAATTTTTGATGAACTAACAGATGTACTGGGATTTAATTTTAATGATAATAAAAATCAAGAAATTTCTTACGAAATAAAAAAGCTAATAGAAGAACGTGATTTAGCTAGAAAAAATAAAGAATGGGAAAAATCTGATAGTATAAGAAAAATTTTAAAAGAAAAAAATATTTTGGTTGAGGACACAAAGGATGGTACAAAAATCTCAGAAAATACGTAAAGTATTACTGCGAAATTTTCATGTTGTTTTTAAAAAAAATCTATAAAAATTGATATTTTCAAGTCACGAAGGAAGTCTATTTTCATGTATTTCTACATTAGACAGATGTTTTTACTGTGCGTAGTTGGTGAACTATAGAAATTGCTATTTTTTTTTCTTTTAAATGTGTGTTATAATTAAATTATTAAAAAAATATTTACGGTTACGAAACAAATGGTTAGTCTGTACATACAGATGATTAGGTGAAGACTAATGGGAAATAAATTTAAAAAAAATCTGGCAATTCTTTTTTCAGTTTTAACATTTACCCAAACGACAAGTGCCAAAAAAGGGAATGTTCCTGAAATCGTTGCTAGCTGTAATAAAAATGGAAGTTCAAAAAAGTATTTAAAAGAATGTAAAGATAAAATAGTTTCATTTGGTAAAAATCTTATAAATTATGTGATTGAAAAATATGAAAAAAATAAAAAAAAATTTATAGCAGGATCTGTTATAGCTACAATTGCAGGTATTTGTCTTGTTATCAAAGCTAGAAAAAGTAAAAAAAATAAAGAGAAAAACGAAATTAACGGATTTGAAAAAAAAGATCAAAAGACAAAAAACTTGGTTAAGGACGAATCAGAAGATTCAAAAAGAGAAAATTTTATTAATGAAGAACTAAAAGACTCAGAAACAGAAGCACCAAAACCTGATGTTGTTATTGACTACTCCAAATTACATGGAAATCTTCCTACAACTACTAAAGAAAAAAAAGAAGCAGTAAGAAAAGAAGTTCGAAAAGATAGTAAAAGAAAAAACTCAGAAGCAAAAAGTGATTCCATTTCATCTATTAGCCAGCAGTCTTATGCTGTTCATGAAGACGTTCATGTAGACATTGAAAAAGAATTAATTCGAAAAGATAGTAAAAGAAAAAACTCAGAAGCAAAAAGTGATTCCATTTCATCTATTAGCCAGCAATCTTATGCTGTTCACGGGGAAAAAAGAGAAACAGAAGAAATGGAAGAAGAACTAAAAGGTTCAGAAAAAGAAATGGAATATGTAGAGCCTTCATCAAAAAACAATGAAAATGAAATTTTAACTTTATTGAATTGCACTAATTCATTTGAAAGCAAACATAAAATTTTTGATTTTAAAATAAAAAATAACAAATTATCTGCTAAAACACATAATCTAGATATCCCAAAAATATTAGAAAAAGGGTTCAACGTTCCATCTGTTGAAGATGTTCAAAAATTTGTAGAAGCTAATAACTATGCTACGGAAATATTAAATTTAGATGAACCAGATGTCGATATTAGTTATGATATTTCAATTGATGACATTGAAAAAAAAGGAAAGATTAATTCAAAAGATTCGATTTGTGCTGCTAAAATTAAAAAAGCCAGAGAAATATATGTGTCGCGTGAAAAAGATCTAGAACAATTTCATAAAGGTTTAAAATTATTCAATATAAAAGAAATAATTAATACGTTAAACATTGCCCTTCAGCAAAAAAATAGTTCTTCAGCGGAAGCAATTATAAATATTTTGAAAAAAGTAAATAAAGTAGAAAGTAGAATATTAAAGAAACTAAAAGATGAGATTTTAGAAATTTCAGAATTAGTCTTAAATTGCATCGGACACTACAGAACAACCGAAGAAACTGATTCTAATTATGAAGATGAAAGTATTCAAATTTCAATTGACCAGTTAGGGACTGGTCAAGATATTTTTTCTCTTGATAATGAAGGTGCTAAATTAATTTTATCAAAAGAAGGCTCTATCCGTTTTGATGGTGATTTTACGAGTGTAAGTAACATAATAAAAATAATTCTAGAAAACCGTTTTAAATATTTACATTTGGAAAACTACAAATTGATTTTAGGTAAAAGTTCGATATTCACAAAATCTGATTTCGAACTTTTAATAGAGAAATTCGGAAAAGAAAATGTCACAATAGAAAGTCAAGTGGAATTATTCCGTCATGGAAAAGTGTTTTGTAGTTACTCTGATCAATATATTGAAATTTCTGACGAAAATAGTGTTAATTTTCGTATTTCAGAAAACGGCGATGTCATTGCTGACGGTGACTTTAGAAATAGTCAGATTGATTCAAGTTTTCTTAGCGAAAAGTTACAAGAATTATTTAAAATATCTACAGTATATTTTAAAAGTTTAAAATTGGATAGCATTCAGTTGACCTTTAGTAAAAAGTCTAAAATTAAAAAAGAACATTTAAGTATTTTAAAAAATAATCCTAACGTTAAAATAGAAAATGGAGTCTTTATAGAAGACGAATCAGGATATGGAAATTTTTATAAAGAAGATGGTGGTTCTGACATTTTTGTTTTAAAAAACAATGAATTTTTTGTTAGAAATGATTTAAGAAATGTCAGAGATGTTCTTACCATTATAGAAAATAATATAGCTATGGCTAAGGAACAACAAGGTTTTGGCAGTAATTTAGTACTAACTTTATCGAAAGATTTAAAAATTACAAAAAGTGACTTTGATAACATAATAAGCAAATTTAGTACAGACGATATCACCATTGAAGACGGAGCCGAGGTCTACTATGAAGAAGGATATGTAGTACGTTATGGTCAAAAAAATTTAAAATTGGTCAAAGAAGGTCAATTTAACCTTAATATTTTAGCAGACAGAAGTGAAATTTCTTTTGAAGGTGATTTAGGTAATATAGTGCCATCTTTACTTAATGAGATAGAAAACCTAGCGAATTTTAAAAATCTAAAAGTTGCAGATTTAAAATTAATTTTTAATAAAGATTTTAAAATTAAAAAAAGTGATTTTGAATTGATACTAGACAAATTTGGTGGAAAAAATATCACCATTGTAAACATACTCGAAGTACATGGTGAAGAAGACTGTCTAATTTGTAAAATTTCAAAAGATCATGAAATTTCTGTTAGTGGTGACATAAAAGATGTGACTGATATTTTAAGTATAAAAAAATATGGAGATTATAAATTAATTTTAAGCGAAAACTCAAAAATGAAAAACGGTGACTTTGATAAAATATTAAAAGAATTTGGTGAAAAAAATATCACCATTGCATACATACTCGAAGTACATGGGGAAGAAGACTGTCTAATTTGTAAAATTTCAAAAGATCATGAAATCTCTGTTAGTGATGAGATAAAAGATGTGACTGATATTTTAAGTATAAAAAAATATGGAGATTATAAATTAATTTTAAGCAAAAACTCAAAAATGAAAAACAGTGACTTTGATAAAATATTAAAAGAATTTGGTGAAAAAAATATCACCATTGCAGACATGCTCGAAGTATATGATGAAAAAGACTGTCTAATTTGTAAAATTTCAAAAGATCATGAAATCTCTGTTAGTGATGAGATAAAAGATGTGACTGATATTTTAAGTATAAAAAAATATGGAGATTATAAATTAATTTTAAGCAAAAACTTAGAAATTAAAAACAGTAACTTTGATAAAGTATTAAAAGAATTTGGTGAAAAAAATATCATCATTGCAGACATGCTCGAAGTATATGATGAAGAAAACTGTCTAATTTGTAAAATTTCAAAAGATCATGAAATTTCTGTTAGTGGTGAGATAAAAGATGTGACTTATATTTTAAATATAGCAAAAGAAGGAGATTATAAATTAATTTTAAGCGAAAACTCAAAAATGAAAAACGGTGACTTTGATAAAATATTAAAAGGATTTGGTGAAAAAAATATCACCATTGCAGACATGCTCGAAGTATATGATGAAGAAAACTGTCTAATTTGTAAAATTTCAAAAGATCATGAAATTTCTGTTAGTGGTGAGATAAAAGATGTGACTTATATTTTAAATATAGCAAAAGAAGGAGATTATAAATTAATTTTAAGCGAAAATTTAGAAATTAAAAACAGTGATTTTGTTAAGTTAATAGAAATATTAGATCTAGAAAGTATCGATACTGAAAATCCAATAAAAGTAATTGATAAAATATCTCATAAAGCATCTATAATTTCTGAGATTTCACAATTAAATAAAATTTATATTGAAGGCGATTTCACAGATACAAACAAGATTGTTGACAGAATAGAAAATAACATTAATACTGTCATAAACAAATATCATGAAAATTCAGGTAATGCCAGTTATCAATTAATTCTATCTAAAAATTCGAAAATGAAAAAAAGTGATTTTGATAGTATAATAAAAACATTCAAAATAGGAAATATAGATATCGAAAATGGATTTCAGGTACTAGATAATGGAAATTTAAATCGTTGTGAGATATCTAATAATTATATAATCAATCGTAACGAAAATAATGTTCAATTTTGCAAAAACGATGAAGTTTTTGGTTTTAATACGGTAGGAAACGATATACGTATTTACGGTGACATAAATAATAACATAGGAACTGTAAATCATCATTTAAAAAATTTAGAGCAGAAGCCTAGTAGATTGATCCTAGACGGCAGTTTGAAAATTACAAAATCTAATTTAGATCTTATTATTAACGATTTTGGTAAAAACATTAAAATTGAACCTGGGGTACAAGTATCTTATGATAACGGATACACACTTGGTTATGGTAATAACAATATACAATTTCGCAAAGACAGTGAATTAAATATTAATATTTCAAAAGAAAACAATAAAATTTTTTTTCAAGGTGATTTGAGACCTATAGAAGGTACTCATTTAAAAGATATCAAAAAATTGGCAAACTTATATTTTACGGAGTTAAACTTTAACAATTTTAAATTAAATTTTAAGGAAGGTTGTGAAATTGCTGAATCTGCTTTTTCTTTTATAACCAATGAATTTAATCCAAAAAATTTGGTTGTAGAGAATATTAAAATATACGATAAAAGTAACGTAGCAAAAGATTGTGAGATCTTTAATGGTTACATAGTTAGCCGTGATGACAATGATATTAAATTTTACAATTCTTACGAAAAAGGTAATGATTTTAGTTTTTATACATCAAATAATGAGTACACAGATAAAAAAGAAATACGTATTCGTGGTCAAATAGAAAATGACATGGAAATTTTTACAAACAAGTATTTAGAAAATTTCCCATCTTGTAATTTAATTTTAGATAAAAATTTAAAAATTGGTAAGCATAATTTAGACTTCATTATTAAAAGTTTCCCTAAAGACTCTGAAAGCAATATTACGATTGAACCTGGAGTTCAAGTCCTTTTCGAAGAAGGATACGTCCTTAATTATGATGATGAAAATATAAAATTTTTAAATGCCAATGAATTCGGGCTTGATATTTTTAAAGATGGTAAGATTAACTTTACAGGTAACCTTACAAGCATAAAACTTCCTTTGTTTAATGAAATTGAAAAATTAATAAAATTATACTTTAAAGATTTAACATTTCAAAATCGCAAATTAACTTTTGATAAAAATTGTAAGATGGCTGATGATACTTTTTTTTATATACTTAAAAATTTTGGTTCAAGTAATTTGATCAATTGTGATAATGTTGAAATATACAATCATGACAACGAAGTAAATATAAAATATGGTACCGAAAAAATAAGTATTTCGGGAGCTGATTCTAGTTTAGAGATATCAGAAAATGACAAAAGCATATATGTGTGTGGACTTTTAATCAATGAATATATGATCAGTAAATTGAAAGATCTTACATCAAAATGGGGAAGTGTAAATGAACTAAAAATTAAACCATCAATAAAGCAAGAATCAATACAAAATTTTGTTAATCTAATTAGAGAATTTAAGCCAAATAATGTTGTTTTACAAAACTTTGATAAAGACAATAATTTAAGTTTGATAATAGATCGCTTTGATGTTGATTTTTATCTAGACATTTTTGAAAAATATTTACAAGTTTCTGAAGAAGGCCCATGTTTTCAAATTAATTTACCTTCTAATATTTTAATAAAACCATCTGATTTTACTGAAATATTGTCGGTATTTGGGATAAAAAATGTCAAAACTGAAGGAGGACTTGAATTAATAGAACATGAAAGAATTGATGATTATATAATTTATTACAAAAATGATGGGATGGTTTCAGAATTATATAAGTTAGACGGAAAGAAGATATTTGGAATAAAAAATATTAAAAATGGAGTAGATTTTAAATCAATCAAAGAAAAAATAAATGATGGTTACGTAATTGATTATAGAACGAAGGTTGATTTCGATGGTAAGTTAGAGTTATATAAATTAAATGATTGTTTGAAAAAAATTAATGTAACATTTGTATTTGAAGGAGACAAATTTTCGGAAAATTTGTCTGAATTAAAAATAATTAATGATTATACAATTAATTACACAGGAGATGGAAAAGTTTTAAAATTGTATAAATTAGACACAAATAATAATAGAATATGGGAAATGATTGCTGAAGAACAAAACGGAAGTGTATGTGTAAATTTATTAGGTGATTTGAACAAAATGTCTGAGCAGTTAGGTTATTATAAATTGAATAGGTGCATAGAAAGTTTTAAAAGTAAAGATTTAAAATTATCTATTGACAGAGATGCAGTAATCGATAAGAACAATTTATCACATTTACATCTAAATCTTTCAGATTTTAAACATATTAAAATGTCTAAGTATAAAATGAATGACGAAATTGATATTCTTGATGACGAAATTGATATTCTTGATATAGATTATGTCAGAACAGTGACATCAGTTGAAAATGGTCAACATATAGTATTTTCTCAAAGCCCTTATAAACCTTATAACCACCCTGATACTTATAATTGTCAATGGGAAGTTGATATTCGTAAAGGTGATCATGGTAAGACAACCATTAAAATTTCGGGCGAAGTCAAAAAAAGTATACCACGCTCAATGTGCTATTCATCGATATTACTTGAGTCAATTAAGAGCCAAATGTTGCGAAATTTCAATTATAAATACACTGATTGTGATTTACTACACATAGATAAAGATTTTAAAGCAGATGAAGAAACTTTTAGAACCATTTTAAGATCACTTAACCCTAAAAAAGTCATGGTAGATAGAGGTGCCAGTATATTATGTCCAAATAACGTAGTTGTAAAATATTACGATGGTAAAAAGATAGAGCTTTGTAAAATGAATAGGGACATGGAAACAGAATGGTCTATCGATATTTACTTGCCTAAACAAGCCGTAGGCGAAGAAGAATACTTAAAAGAAGTTACTGTTGAAGGAGATGTTGTACCTTCGGACTATTGGCGCGTTACAATGGGCCGAGGTGGAAGTAGGGCTGAAGGAAAGGAAGCAGAAATATTTATAGATAATTACGTCGATGTAGAATATGGTTATTTCCGGAAAGTAATGGGTGATGTGTGTAGTATTTTTATGCGTGGATTTGATGGAGGACAAAACTTTGAAGAATATGAGATATTAGTTAGTAATGGTTCAAAGATCAGCAATAATACAAAAAAAGACCTTATAAGGGAAATGCTTTTTTTTAATTTCAAAGAACTTTATTTTTCACCAGGTGTAAAATTTGAAGGAACCCATGTCTTACAGTTCAGTTGTGAAAGGGGCAAATTGAATGGAGTGCTTCCACAAAATTTGACTTTTGAAGATCAATTACGTTGTGAAAAGAACAAATTCAAATGCTCATTTTTGGATCGAGAATTTAATATGAATGCCGAAATGTATAGGATTAACCCAATTCATAACATAGATGGCCTCTTTGCACTGGCCGCTAAAAAAAATGACCCAGCAATGAAGCTTGTCAATGACATTTTCAACATGAACAATATTAAAGATATCGATGAAATTCTTGAAGATTTCAGAGACACTACTAGTTTAGAATTAAACCCAGAAATAAAAATACAAAAAGTAGAATTAAAATCAAAAACAGAAGAAGAATTAAAAGAAGAATTAGAAGCGAGATTAAAAGAAAAAAGAAAGTTAAGGAAACTCTTAAAAGAAAGCCTAGACTTAAAATTAAGATCAAAATTTAGACGTGATAGAAAAGATGATAGAAATGCCTATAAAAATTATAAAATTGGATCAGCATTAGCATTAAAAGATGAATTAAAAAAAGAATTAAAAGGAAAAGAACCAACACTAGAAGAACTAGAAAAAGAAGAAGAATTAGTATATGAAATAGAACTAAACGAAAAAATAATTGCTGACTATAAAAATTTAATCAAGAGAAAATTAATTGAAATTTATGGAGCTTTAACTCAAAAAAAATTAATTAAAATTTTATTAGAATCGGAAAATAGTGACAGTGGAGTTTTAACTGAAAAGAAATTAAATAAAATTGTACTAGAAACATTAGCATCAGAAGATAGTGTCAAATATCAAAATTTAATTAAAAAAAATTTAAATAAAATTTATAGAATTAGTAAAATTTTAAATGAAATTAATAGAATTGACAAAATTGATAAAATTATTGATCAAGTAAATATTGGTGACGATGACTTAAACGATGTTAACAACCAAATTTATATCTTTTTGAAAAATAATATTTTTCAAAAGGATATTAGTGATCTTGATGACATCAATGAACTTCTTGACGATAGTGATGTTAATCAAATTCATAAAATTAATTGTAATGACTACATTATAGAGCACATTAAGAAGAATCTTGGTTATAAAGGCGATGAAATTGATGAAACTGATAAAGTTGATAAAACTGATGTGGTAACTTTTTATATCGAAGGTAGTTTTGCTGGTACTAAACATATTTGTAATGTCATAAAAAAAATAAAAAATGTTTTAACACTCTTTGATAGTTACTTTGATAGTTCTCCAAAAAATTTACGTATATGTATAAAGAAAAATTCAAAAGTCTCAAAAGAATTCATAGATAACATACTTGCTGACAAAATTTTATCTAAAATTAAAATTATTTTTGAAAATGGTGTAACAGTTGAAAAGGAATTGCTTGAGTCAAATCTTCTTCGTCTAGATAGAGATCTTGTTGAGTCTTTAAATATAGTTGATAAAGTTGAATACGACTATGAGTTTTTAAGAGATTTGGTAGAACATGAGAACTTTCTTTCAAGCCTAATTACTGAAGCTGAAAATAAATACAGAAAGGAATACATTTTTAAAGTTTTAAAAGGTCGAAAAATGTTTGTTGCCAATGGTAACATTGAAGAAGAAGCTTTAAAAGAAATAGCAGAAAAAATAGAAGCATTTAAAAATGAAGAATTTGTAAGGATTGCAAACGAATATTCTGAAGAAATAAAAGAAAAGATAGAAAAATTCAAAAAGGATGAATTGAAAAAAATAGAGGAAAAGTATAAAAAACTTAGAGAAGAAAAAATGAATGAAATAGAAAAAAAGTTTGAAGAAAAGTATGAAGAACTTAGGAAAAAAGAAATAGCAGAAAGGAGAAAATTAAAAAAAGAAGAAGCAATTGAAATAGAAAAAAAGTATGAAAAATTTTTGAAAAAAACAATAAGTGCAATGCGAAGAGAAATAGATAAAAAGTACGAAGAACTTAGTAAGTACGAAGAACTTAGTAAAGACAAAGAAGAAATTGAAATAATAAAAGGAAGATTTAAAATAGTAGAAGAAATAAGCCAAATGAAAGAAATAATGGAAATAAAAAAAAGGTATCAACAACTTAGAATAGAAACAATAGAAGAAAAGTATACAAAAAAGTATGGAAGGGAAAATTATAACAATAAGTATAGAATACCTGCCAAAGTAGAAGAAATAGAAGAAATAGAAGAAATAGAAGGAATAGAAGTAGACGCAATATATGAAGAACTTAGCGAAGAAGAAAGGAGAAAAATAGAAAAAAATTGTATAAAAAAAAATTATGATAGATTGTATGAAAAACTTAAGAAAAAATACAAAAATGACGAAAACAAAAAAGACCTTACTACAGAAGAAGTTAACAGAATATATGAAAATTCTAAAAAAATTGTTGATGAAATAGAAAAAATCTATCCAAAGAAGCACGAAAAAATCAACGAAGAAGAAATAAGAGAAATAAAAGAAAAGTGTCAAAAATTTATCGACGAAGCAATAAGAGATTTGGTGCCAATCAGCAAAGACGAAAGAATGGCAAGGATGGCAGTTCGTGAAAACTTAATGATTGTAGATAATAAAGAACTTGACGAAAATGAAAGAAAAGAAATAGAAACAAAGAATAAAGAACTTGAGCACACATTAAAAGAAGAGTATGCCAAATTTATAGAAGAAAAAATAAGGGAAAATGATAAAGAATTTGAATTAGTTTTAAAAGATGTAAAGTGCGATATGCAACATATCGATGAGTTACGTAATAATTTATTAAAAAATAAATTATATGGAAACATTGAAGAAGTCGTTTTCAGAAATAGTTCGATTACAGACGATATATTTGAAGACCAGATTATAACGCATGGCAATTGTACTAATGAAAAAATAGAACTTCATTATGCCACGGAATTAGAGAAGAAATTGCCGTGGAGCATAAAAGTTTCTAAGTCTAAAGGACCTAAAGGATCTGAAAAAGCATCTGAAATTATAATTGCTGAATTATCTGGTTCCTTGCCTTTTACAGATAAAGACGATCTTGTTAGATTTTTAAGAAAAAATCTAAGGCGTTGGGGATTTAATCATAACTTTGATAACTTTTCAGACAGAGTCAAATTTGTTATAAGCGAAGGTTCAATTTGTAAAGAAAAGTTTGTAAGCGAGATAATTGGTGATGTAAATGTAATCGCAAATAACATAAAATCTGTTTTGGTTTATGATAACGATCCTATAACGGTTAGTTTTATTAATACTAAAACACATGCCTGCACTATTAATAAAATAAAACTTAACTCTAATACAGGTAAATGGGGTATGACCATTTCTGATTGTGGGCACTCTAAAACAGTTAAATTATTTGGTTCCCTACCATTTCAAAATAGGGAAGATTTAGATGAATTTTTAATGAAAATTTTAGATTATTCAAACATTCCCGATCGTAGTAGGTTTTTAAATAAATTTGAATTGACGACTGCTCCAGGTACAAATTTTAACGAAAGAATTTTAGTTAAGCGTAATATTGCAGATAAAAAAGGTATGACCTCAAAAAAAGAAATAAAGAAAGAAAAGAAGAGTATTTCAGATGATGATGAAGAATCAGATGTAGAAGATATGAATCGTAAAATTGATGAAAAGAAGGTAATTTCAAAATCAGATAAAGCAATAGTAGAACCAGTAGTAGAATCGGCACTAAAAATAGAAAGACAAGTACTAGCTCCGCAACCATCAAATTTAATTGATGATGACCTTGAAATTGAAACAATTAAGTTAATAATGGCAGTAAATGAAGGTGAAGAAGAAAAAGTAGAAAAATTGTTAAAAAATAAAAAAATAGATATGAATGCGAAAGACTGTGAAGGATACACGGCGTTAATGAGGGCAGTATTCAACACTTTCAGGATGAAAAAATTCAAAAAATATAGATCAATATTTACAAAATTATTAGATGAATCAGACGAAATTAAAGATCAAAGTTTAATTTTAGCAATAAAGGAAAATTATCAAGAAATGGCAATTGAGTTAATTAAGAGTGGAAAAGTAGATGTAAATGTAAAAGATGATTCTGAAGAAACAGCATTAATGTGGGCAGCAAAGAAAGGTGCCGAATCGATAGTAGATGAATTATTAAAAATTGATGGAATAAAAGTAAATGAAAAAAACAGGTTTGGAGAAACAGCATTCACGTTTGCAGTAGCAAACGGATGGAAATTGATAGTAGAAAGATTGCTAAAATTTGAAGGAATAAAAATAAATGAAAAAAACAGTTTTGGAAAAACAGTATTCACGTTGGCAGCAGAGAACGGTAACAAAGATGTAATAACTGTGTTGGTCAACAATTTAAAAGAACATGAAGATATAATCTCAACTTTCTTTTGGGCAGCAAAAGAAGGTCACAAAGGAATAGTAAACAAATTATTAAAAGTTAAAGGAATAAAAGTAAATGTAAAAGACAGTTCTGGAAGAACAGCACTAATGTGGGCAGCAGAGAACGGCCACAACCTAACAGTAAACAAATTATTAAAAGTTAAAGGAATAGAAGTAAATGAAAAAGATAGTTCTGGACAAACAGCATTTATATTGGCAGCAAAGAACGGGCACAAACCAACAGTAGAAGAATTATTAAAAGTTAAAGGAATAAAAGTAGATGTAAAAGATAATTTTGGACAAACGGCATTAATGTTGGCATCAGAGAACGATATGGAAAACATAGTAAAAATGTGGGCAGTAGAGAACTATGATAAAAAAATAGATAAAGACATAGTAAGTATATTTGAGAAACAAAGTAAAGATATAATCTCAACTTTCTTTTGGGCAGCAAACAAAAGTAACAAAAAGATATTAGATATGTTCTTAAACCATTTAATAAAACCTGATGATATAAGTACAATTTTATCTTCGGCAACAAAGAAATGTGACAAAGAAACATTATCTATGTTGGAAGATTTAATTTTCTTGTGGGCATCAGGCCGAGGTTACGAAAAAATAGTAATTGAATTAATAAAAAAAGTAGATGTAAATAAACAAGACAATTTTGGAAAAACAGCATCAATGCGAGCAGCAGAGAACGGGCATATAACAGTATTAGGAGAATTATTAAAAGTTAAAGGAATAAAAGTAAATGTAAAAGACAGGTTTGGAAAAACAGTATTCATGTTGTTAGGAGAGAACGGTAATGAAGAAATTTTGTTAAAAGGAATGTTATTAGCAGAGACACCACCAGACCAAGCAAAGAAAGTTAAAGTTGAGGAAAGCATAGGAATTGTGTTGGTCAAAAATTTAAAAGAAGATCCAGATATAATGTCAACTTTCTTTTGGGCAATAAAGGAAGGGCGCCAAAAAATAGTAGACGAATTATTAAAATTTAAAGGAATAAAAGTAAATGAAAAAGACAATTCTGGAAGAACACCATTAATGTGGGCAGTAAAGAACGGTTTAGAACTAATAGTAGAAAAATTATTAAAATTTGAAGGAATAAAAGTAAATGAAAAAGACGATTCTGGAAGAACAGCATTAATGTGGGCAGCAGAGTACGGGTGGCTACAAATAGTAAAAAAATTATCAAAAGTTAAAGAAATAAAAGTAAATGAAAAAGATAATTCTGGAAGAACAGCATTAATGTTGGCAGCAGAGCACAGTAAGACAGCTCATCAATCAACAGTAAAAGAACTATTAAAAATTAAAGAAATAAAAATAAATGAAGAAGACAAGTCTGGACAAACAGCATTAATGTTGGCAGCAGAGAACGATAATTATGACATAGTGAATATGTTGTTCAAAAATTTAAATGAACAGAAAGACATAATGTCAACATTCTTTTGGGCAGCAAAGAAAAGTAACAAAAAGATACTAAATATGTTGCTAAAGGATTTAATAAAACCTAAAGATATAATTTCAATTTTATCTTTGG
>Ga0209737_10000336_pt1 | contig 41101 bp, 36 predicted proteins | sample TergutCu122P3_FD_187284 | JGI IMG/M metagenome (GOLD analysis project Ga0209737, IMG submission 187284) | Cubitermes ugandensis P3 segment gut microbial communities from Kakamega Forest, Kenya - Cu122 P3 (SPAdes) (version 2) | ecosystem: Host-associated > Arthropoda: Insects > Digestive system...
TAATGTACGCTCTACCATTCATGAGTTTCCCGAATTACCTGAAACCATGTTACAAGTTTTCGGGAAAAATGCTGTACTATCTGCTACGATGATAAACCATGTTTGTTCGGCGGTGCTTTCAAGTTTACGCAAAAGAACGAAAAATTCGCAAGTTGCCGCAGTCCACAGCATAAGGGTTACAAATTCATCTTGCAAAACCCCGAAGACCGTAAGGCACTTAGAAAATGGATTGAACTGGAGCTTTTAGGAAATATAACGTTTAACTGTAGATGAAAACGGGAAATATTATGAGCTTTGGAATGCCCAGGTGCAATATTATGTGAATTAAAATGTGGCACAATAAATGCTACCATCAGCAAACACTAACGATAGCATTTATTGTGCTTTATGCTGTTTTCCAGCGCTTGAGGTTGGGGATTCCCCCTTTGCACTGTTCTCTGGCATCTTCCGGCGAAAAACCATAATCTTTTACCATAATGCTGGCAACTGATTCAATCTGTTCTTCAAGTGTCAAGTTTGGATTCGTAAATACGCCATTTTCATAACAGTATTTGCAATAGTCCGGGCTTTTGCTACCGTTTGCTTCTGACCCATACATTTCATTGGTTTCCCCCATAGGCATACCACAGCTTTCGCAAAATTTTTCTTGCATAATCTTATCTCCTCTAATGTTGGTGTTTTAAATTTTCAACGAGTTAAAGCCTGTTGATTACACCATATCCATAGCATAACATACATACGGTGTCAACTGCGTGTCATGTTTTGGACAAGTATTTACTTTTTATTTTTTCTAAGTGATTTTGCATTTCGTCACGCATATATTGCGGCTCCAATATTTCAATCGCCGTACCATATGAGAGAATGTAATCATATATCCACTGCCCAGATATACGTACTGTAAATGTTCCATCTTCATTAACGGTTATGTTATTGGCAAATTCATCATATATCCGATATTTTGCATGAGATGAAATTAAGAGCTTGACCTCAACAAGCTCATGCTCTGCATAATCCTCCGGCGGATCAATTATCGGCATTTCAAAATCTTTACGCTGAAAGGATCTATCCGAAATCATGATATTGCTCATACGGCTAAATTTGAATATTAAATAATCATTTTCACTCAGGCAAAATGATTTTAGATACCATGCTTTTGATTTGAACGATAATTTCAAGGGATATACTTCTCGTCCCTTAAATTCGCCATATGCACTTATATAATCAAACGATACCGCCATCTCGTTGATGATGGCACTTTTCAACATTTCAAAATTTGCATTGTCTTTCGCACTATGTCCCCAACGTGAAAAGTCCACTTCAACCCACTCATCATTTGTATTGTCAAAAAGACTTCGCAATCTGCCAAGCACCTTATTTGTTTCAACTAATTCTGTTGCGGCCATACTTTGTAAGGAAAATAGAATCTGCTTTTGTTCGTCCTCTGATATGAAGGTTTTATTTAATAGAAATCTGTCTTGAATGAAAACGCCGCCTCCTTTACCCTGTGATGTGTATATTGGTATCCCTGCTATAGTCAGCGTTTCTATATCACGAAGAATGGTTCGCTTGGAAACTTCCAAATGAGCGGCCAACTCATTTGTGGTCATTTTCTTTTTATTCATCAGAAGATATACAATCTCGAAAAGTCGGTTAATCTGCATAAAAACAGTATACCACATATTGGTGACAACTGTACGTCATGTTTAAAATATTTAGTTCGTCCGTTTTGGGCAAAAAAAGAGCGAGGCGGAAACGACAGGAGGTGGGCGAACCCACCTCCTGATATTTTCTAACAATGGCAAGGAAGCCGCATGCAACTTCCTTTGTATCCATATGTTCACAACTTCTTCTACCTATGTGATTTTATACACTCCGCGATTCTTGTATCCTCTTTTTGGATATGTTCAATCAGCCAAATACCGATTTGCGAATAAACTATATTGGCAAATTGGTCAGTAAAACCTGTCTTTTTGAATACTTCACTCATTTGAACCGCTCTTTGTTTAAAAGCTTCATGAAGCTGTTTATGCCTTTCATAATCGGGGTAACCGCATTTTATTTGCAAAGCTTCTTCGTCAGCAAAATGTTTAGCCGTATATGAACACAGAAAACCGAGCGCCTTGCTGATTTCGGCATTCATATGATCCATATCAAATTTTACGGTTTTTGTGGTACACATAGAATATAATCTGTTATACTTGTTTACCAATTCCTTATGCTGTTTATCTATTGCCGCTTCTCCTGTTTCAACATCAGCATTCCACACAAAAATCATTTGTTACCCTCCTTTTTCACAAATCTTCCACACAAATCATAATTCCATATGTAAATAAAATTAACACAGTTCCAACGCAAGGCAATTAACATACTCAGTCGGTAACTTGTCGGGTAGTTTTGCCACCAATATGCCATATTCCTGCGAAAAGGGGATTTCCCCGACACCTAATAATCTAACGCGCTTTACTCTCTCGCTTTCATTTAGACTTTTGATGACCACCTTTCTCGTTTCAGAAGTATTTAGAATAAATGAATACAAAGTTTTATCCTTAAAAGTAAAGCGGTAATCCGAGCTGTTCCACTCAGTTTTATTTTCGGTGAAACCATCGATTAAAACCTTGGTATCACCTTCACCAAATTCACGCCACGGGCGCGTCGAGTAAACACCCTCGGAACATACGGCAAACCATTTACCCATCTCTTCAAGCAAAAAGACCGCATCATCGTCTATGGTACCGTCAGGACGCTGCGGAATATTGAGAAGCATTGTCCCATTTTTGCTGATAATATCAACCAACATTTCGATTACATGGTCGGGTTTTTTGAGTGTCAGTTTGGCGTCATAAAACCAACCGCCGATACAGGTATCAGTCTGCCATGGTTCAGCATTAATCCCAGCAAGCTGGCTTCTCTCAACATCAAGCACACTGACTGAATACATTTCGGGTTGGTTGCTTTTTTGGTTGTAGACCGCATTTTCCACGGTATTATACAAGTAAGCCACCGCTTCAAGTCCCCATCTGCAATTGGACAAATCTTTATCACTACCATCTTCAAAATGCCAATGATTTCCGAAAGGTAACGCGCCATCCGAATAAAGTAACTCCGGTTGATAAAGGTCAATCAGCTCCTTCATAACATCAAGCCAATAATCCCGAAACTTGCTGTTCGGGGTGTACCACGGTCTAAGAACGCTTAAATCTCCTTCGACATGCTCAAAATTGTCCAAATAAAAATCCCTGTAAACTGGGTCATTGCCGTCATAAGGTACTCCCTTTAAAAGCCCGTAACGGTCGCTGCCTTTATTGGTTTTCCACCATGAAAAAGTTGCGCCCAGGTGTTCGGTAAGTCCAAACGGTAAATTATACTTCATTGCTGCCGCTTTCCAAAGTCCGCATATATCCTTTCCCGGTCCCATTTCAACCGAGTTGAATTTATTAAGTTTCGAAGGGAAATTAAAGAAATGGTCGTGGTGCATTGCCAGGGCGACAAAATAACGGGCACCCGCTTTGTAATATAAATCCATCAATTTTTCCGGCTCAAATTTTTCCGCCTTCCAAAGTTTGCAAATATCCTTGTAACCGAACTTCGACGGATGTCCGTAAAACCGAACATGATAATTATATTGGTCTGAATCCTGTAAGTACATATTACGTGCGTACCAGTCACCGCACATGGGTACGCTCTGTGGGCCCCAATGGCTCCAGATACCGAACTTTGCATCTCTGAACCAATCGGGACATTTGTGTTTTGCTAATGAGTCAAAAGTAGGGATGTATTTTCCGGTTTTCATGATGGCTACTCCTTTTGTTTACTCAATCAGTATAAGCTATTTATATAGTACTATCAAGCCTTGACTTTTCTTTCCTATCCAGATAAAATTATAAGTACTATTAATTATTCTATCAATAATGATAAGGAGCATTAATAACTATGGATATAAATCTGGAACTATATAAATTCTTCTGCGAGGTTGCCAAACAAGGTAATTTCACAAAAGCCGCCGATAAGTTATATGTTTCCCAATCTGCCGTTTCACAAGCAATCATGCAATTGGAAGAAAGGCTTGGTTGTAAACTGTTTAATCGCAATACCCGCGGGGTACAACTGACTACCGAGGGTGAGGCTCTTTACGTTTATGCCGAAAATGCGGTTTCCTTGATAAAAAATGCACAGGAAAAAATTGTGAACATGAGGAGTATGCGGGACGGTGAAATAAAAATTGGTGCGTCAGATACTGTCTGTAGTCTTTTTTTGCTCCCTTTTTTAGAAAAATTCAATTCAACATACCCCGAAATCCATATATCGGTCATTAACCGCACATCCAGTGAATTGGTAAGGATATTAAAAAAAGGAGTAGTCGATATCGCTTTTGTTAATCTTCCGGCTGAAGATGAAGCTATGCTGGAGATAAAACCTGTCATGCAAATCCATGATTGCTTTGTGGTAGGGGCTAAATATGCCCACTTGGCGGATTCGGTGATTAATCTTAAGGATTTACAAAAATATCCGATTCTCATGCTTGAACAAAACAGTGCAACCCGAAGGCAAATGGATTTATTTTTGGCAAGCCACGATTTAGAGATAACACCAGCAATAGAACTCGAAAGCATTTACCTTTTATCTGAGTTTGCAAAAATCGGTCTTGGAATTGCCGCGACTATCAAGGAAGATGCCCAGATTATGCTTGACAGACATGAACTATATGAGCTTCGTTTTCATGAAAAACTTCCTAAGCGTCATATCGGATTGGTGCAACTAAAAAATGTTTCTTTATCATTTGCATCAGAAGCATTTAAAAAAAGTATTTTGGAATCTTCCCTAAATTCATTTTAAATATTTCTTTACATCTTTAACCGTAAATGTCCCATAATGGAATACCGAAGCTGCAAGCGCCGCGCTCACATCCGTTTTATCAAAAACTTCCTTGAAATCTTCAAGTTTTCCACAACCACCCGAAGCTGTCACCGGGATTTTTACCGCACCGCAGACAAGATTATATAAGCTAATATCATATCCTCTCGTTTTTCCATCGGTATCAATGGAAGTCGGGAGCAGTTCACCGGCTCCAAGCTGTTCGGCTTCCTTAACCCAGTCGATTAGGTCGATACCTGTATCGTCCCTTCCGCCATTTATGTAGACAGTATATTTGCCGTTTGTCTGACGTTTTGTATCTACAGCTAGTACTATTTTGTCACAACCAAATTTATCGGCGGCTTCTTTTAATAAGTGTTTATCATTTACGGCGGCCGTATTGATCCCGACCTTGTCCGCACCCGCAACCAATACCTCTTCAATATCTTTAAGGTTCCTGATGCCACCCCCGACTATAAGCGGAATATTGATTACCTTTTTTATCCGGCTTATTAAATCCAGCTTGGTCTTCCTCCCCTCCACCGTGGCGGTTATGTCAAGTGCCGTTAACTCATCTGCTCCATCTTCGCAGTATTTTTGAGCAAACTCCACAGGGTCGCCGACTTCTTTGATGCCGACGAAATTGACCCCTTTCACGACCATCCCATTTTTTATATCAAGACATGGTATTATTTTTCTCATATATTTTTGATTCCCTTATAAGCTTTAATACCCATCTTTAATATCTCCACGCTCCGCTCAATTTCATCCAGTTCGTTGGCACAGAACGAAAACCGCGCTTTTCTTTTACCTAATTCAGCATTTATATAAAACCCTGAGCCCGGTGCAAAAGACAGCGTTTCTCCATTTAGCTCGAACTCATCAAGTAACCACTTCACAAATAATTCCGTATCATCCACCGGCAAATCGGCGAACAAATAAAACGCTGCCCTTGGGAAAACAAAGGAAACTCCCTCTATTTCGGATAATTTCTTACTGAATAAATCACGCCGCGCCAAATATTTACCCCGCACCATATTCATGTATTCAGGCATATCACCGATGAGTCTTGCGCTGGCAAATTGCTCAATTTCAGAAACACAGAGGCGGGCTTGGCAAAGTTTGAATGTCTGGGCGATAAACTCTTTGTTTTTGGAAGCAAGCAGACCAATTCTTGCCCCGCACACGCTATAATGCTTTGAAATACTGTCAATCAGAATTACGTTCTCGTCAATGCCTTTCATATTCAAGAAAGATTGATAAAAAGCTCCATCATAAACAAATTGCCGATATACCTCATCTGAAATTATATAAAGATTAAATTCTAACGCTATGTCGCGGATAAGCTCCATCTCTTCAAGGCTTAAAACAGTACCCAAGGGATTACTGGGATTGGAAAACAAAATCGCCTTGGTCCGTGGTGTAATCTTTGCGACAATTTCCTCGCGGTTTGGCAGTCTATAATCATTATCACCCGATAATTGAATCGGCACACCCTTAGCACTGCTCATCTTCAAAAAGCCGTCATAATTGGAATAGTAAGGTTCAGGTACCAAAACCTCATCATCCGGATTGCAAATGGTAGCAATTGCAAAAATCAAGGCTTCACTGCCTCCATGGGTGATAAGCATATTTTCATGGTCAAAATCAATCCCCAGCCCGGCATAAAAAGACGCATACGCATCTAAAAGCTCTTTTAGACCCTGGGAATTTGTATATGCAACAACTTTTCTTTCATAATCTTTCAATCCTTCAAAAAAGGAAGCCGGTGTTTCTATGTTTGGTTGCCCGATATGCATCTGATGCACCTTAATACCCCGCGCAATCGCTCCCTCTATATTGGGGACTATGTATCGTATTGGCGAGTAGTTTGTTTCTAATATTTTTTTTGAAAAATCCATTTTGTTACCTTCCTCCTCACTCTTCGCAAAATATTTTATCTATGTGATACACTTTTACACTACCCCATATTTATTATGATACAGATGAGGTAATAAGTACAGTTAATTATACTAATATCAGTAATAAGCAGGGCTAATTTAATAATAAAGCAATAACAATTTTCTCAGTCAGTTGTTAGATAATTTATTAATGAAAGACGATAACGAAAAAGGCATACACAGTCATGGCATTTATTAAATTTTATGATATGATTTAAAAAAGGAGGCGGAAATATGCACGCTTGGGAAGCTATTCAAAAAACTCTAGATTATATTGAAGAAAACATAAGCGAAAACACCGAAATCGAAGAATTAGCAAAAATTGCCGCACTTTCACCGTTTTATTATCAGCGTTTATTTTCCCGTTTGGTCAATAAACCTGTGCGCGAATACATAAAATTGCGCCGCTTAGCACGCGCTTCAGAAATGCTAAAGGCAAATGTATATCGTATATATGAAATTGCCGAGCGATGTGGTTTTAAATGTCAAGAGACCTTTTCGAGAACATTTAAAGACAATTATTGGGTTACACCGAGCGAGTATAAAAACGGTACATTTAAATTAAACCATTTTGATAAACCCGATTTGCTTCTCGGTTATGTAATGATTGATGAGGGTGTGCCTCTTATAAGTGAGGGCTTAGTGCTTGAAATTAATCGTGCTAAACTTGATGATCCCATTGATTTTATCGGTGTAAGCGGTCATGTCTGTCGTCATTGCGGAGAAAATCCAATGAGTGGAGAGGATTATTGTAAAATATATGTTCACAATAAAAGCTATATTGATGGTTATAAACAGCGAAATGTAATTTATATTGACATTGCTAAAAATATAGCTGTCGCTAAAATTGTATTTTTCAATCCTGAAGGAAGATATACAGCCACAATTTATTTTACACTGAGGCAAGACAGCTCATCTTCTTCATGGAAAATCATAAATGGAAACTATAATAATTAAGCGCAAAAAATTCACTATCGATGAAGTTAAATCTCCGGGAGGCGTATAAAATCAACTCCCGGTGAAACTTGCTTAAGCCTTAACAAAATAATCTTCACGCCGGAAACTCAAGCGCTCTAAAATTGCCACAACGTTGTATGTTGAAGGTAACTGTCATTAACGTAGATGATTTTTTATAATCTCAACAAATTTTTGAGGATTAACAATACTCAATTCACCATGCTTCATTTGCTTGGAAATCAATAATTCACTATTAGGTATTTTACTTTTGAGGATCTGTGCTGATTTTTGCATTAGTTTAATTTCCTTTTCGCCAACTATAATTAAAACCTTTGCCGTTGTTTTTGCGATGCTATTTTTTAGATTGTAATTACCGTTACTCAATGTAATATTGATTAGAGATTCTTTTGACATCCTTAGACTATCGCGAAAATATTGTTCAAACATAGTCTCAGGTACACATAGAGTTTGCGCTTGCATCTTGGCAAACCAACGCTTTTTTACCAACCCATAAAACAATTTATAGGTTGGTATTGTTAATGCAGTCGTACCTTTTATTGGTATTACTAACGCACTTTCTATAATTGCGAACTGAGTAATATCAGCTCTCCTTGCTAATACCTCAATGATAATCTGTGCTCCTAATGAGAGTCCACCCAAGGCAAAAACCTCACCGTCATATTTTTCATCAATATGCTTTATTAGTTTTTCTGCTGAATCTTCAATACTGATAAATGTTTCATCTCCGTTTTCGCCATGACCTTCAATGACGGGCGTCACTATATGGTAATCATTTTTCATTAATTCCACCACATATGATAATGCCCAATCTGATAAACCACCCCCATGTAATAATATAATAGTTGGCAACTCTTCATTGCCATTTTCTTTAAATAACATTATTCTGCTCCTTAGATTAGTTTAGTTTTCACTATATACCATACCGACACATTTTGCAAGATTAACCCGATTGATTTTAGTCCATTTAGATGATTAGAATCCTCTGACAAAAAAGATGCAGTATCTGAAATAATCAATCCTCTGACAATAGAAAATCAATTGTGTTCATATGGCGTATTCCGTCCCTATTTATATTGAACTCATCCATACTGACAACATATTTGGGAAAATTATCGCTTTTTCGCCCTTGAAAAATTTTGATAGGCTGGTAGCAGAAAAAGTCTTTCCAATGAATTTATTCAGTTATAACTGATAAATATTATGATGTCAAATATTTGTCAGTTATATCTTTTGCCAGCCTAAGAATTCACATACAAAAAGATGCTCTCGCTTTTAATTAACTAAATAAATCTGAATGTGAACCAGTAGACGTCAAAACCAATACAAGGATTCCATGATCAATTTCATATGCTCATACATTTGCAATACATTGTCATTTGCTTTTTTATTATTTCCAACTTTTTTTATACAAGAGCCATTGTTGAGATTTATCTAAAAGCTCCCGGCCGGATTTGAACCGGCGACCTGCTCATTACGAATGAGCTGCTCTACCACTGAGCCACGGAAGCTTGCTTTATATAGTATAATATTTGTGAGATTGCGGGTCAAGCCCGCAATGACGTTTATTTGCTCCGCAATGACGGACAAAAGTCTGGCATCGCTATCCCATTTTTATCTAATGCAATCTTAATATTTTCATTCAAGCGCCAGCGTGTGGTAAGCAATTCAACGGCCGGCAACCAACACCGGATGCCAAGGACTATACCACTATAAACAAGCTCATCAACGAAAACCAAACAATCTTTTTCCTTAATAATCGCTGTCTCGTTTGCGAGTACTTCCATCAATACAGACTTCGCTTTTCCTATATCAGTATCCACCGTGACGGTAACGCGGATATCCAGCCGCCGCTCCGGATGCGCCGTCACATTGGTCATGCTGGCATTTGCCAAGGTACCGTTTGGTAGGATGATTTCACGGTTATCAGCCGTCCGCAGTTTGGTATAAATAAGGTCAATCTCTCGGACCGTACCTTCATTTCCATGTCGGTCTTCCCTGATGTAATCCCCGACTTTAAAAGGTTTTAGCAAAATAATCAGGACTCCACCGGCGAGATTGGAAAGACTTCCCTGGACAGCAAGACCAACAGCTACCCCTCCGGTTGCCAACAAAGCAGCGATACTGGTCGCATCAATTCCCAGACCCCTTGCGATTGTGGCAACTAAGACAATATAAAGCGCTACTTTAATGAAAGCATCAAGAAATTGAGTCAAACCCTTTTCGGCATTACACCGGCGCAAAGTTTTCTTAAAGAGATGACGAAACAAGCGGATGACCTGCGTACCGATGAAAAAGACCACCAATGCCAGAACGACACGGATACCCAATTCAAGCGCCCTGCTTGGCAGACTGTCAACAAACAGCCGCCATGCACTTTTATCAATTATATCTGTAAACACTTCGATTGGTTCCAATATAGACAGCATTTATCTTCTGATCCTTCTGGTTCGATTTATTTCATTCTGCGCCTTACGTTTTGCCTCGGCTATTTCTTCTTGAAGACGCTCTTTTATCTTCGCTTCTTTTCTTTTTATTAGATTATCAAGCTCCTCTTCGCTAAATGGCTCATAAGCAAATACACTAAGTGACAGCGGAGCTGACTGCATCGCAAAACTATAAGGCAAATCATCAACCTCTTTTTCATCTGTTTCCATTATTCCTTCATTTACCCTGCCACTTCCGCCATAACGCGCTGCATCGGTATTAATGACCTCCCGGTATTTACCCTCTAATGGAACGCCGATTTCAAAGTCTTGCTTAATATTGGCAAAATTCACGACCACCACCAGATTCTCTTCCTCTTTACGGCTCGAACGGATAAAGGAAAGCATGCATTTCTCTGCCGAAATACAGTTAATCCAACGGAAACCATTTGGATCATTATCCAAAACAAACAAGGCCGGATTCAAACGATAAAAATCATTCAGCTCCTGAACCAAAATATTTAACTTACCATGGTCATCATGGTCAAGTAAAGCCCATTGCACCTCACGCTTTTCCTCAAACTCGCGAAACTCCGCCAGATCCTGTCCCATAAAAATCAGTTTCTTACCCGGGTGCATCATTTGATAAGCATATGTTAACCGCAAATTGGCAAATTTTTCCTTAATCCGCCCCGGCATCTTGCCTATCATCCCCGACTTACCCCGGGAAACCTCCTGATGGGAAAAAGCCAGCATAAACCGTTCGCTATAAGCATAAATCATGCTGAAAGTCAGCTCCGGATGATGATGGGCACGGAAATACGGGTCAAAATCAATGTATTTCAAATAATCATTCATCCAGCCATTATTCCATTTAAAGGAAAACCCTAAACCACCCTCTTTTAACCCCCCGGTCACTTGTGGCCAGGCACTTGCTTCATCAGCGATGGTCAAGATGCCGGGATTACGCTTACGCAAAATCGAATTTAAATGTTTAAGAAATTCAACCGCCTCAAGGTTTTCATTACCCCCAAACATATTGGCTATCCATTCACCCTCACCCCTGCCATAATCCAAATATAACATCGATGTCATTTCACCGATTTTTAACCCGTCGATATGATACTTTTCAATCCAATAAAGGGCATTGGCAATAAGAAAATTTGCTACCTCAGGTCTGCCATAATTAAAAATCAACGCTCCGTTATGGGGATGCCGACCCTGCCGTGGGTCAAGATGCTCATAAAGACAGGTCGAGTCAAAAGTGGCAAGTCCAAATGAATCATGGGCAAAATAAACCGGAACCCAATCAAGTATCACCCCGATATTGTTAAGGTGCATTTCATTAATGAAATACATCAAATCCTCGCTCGTTCCATATCTTGCTGTCGGAGCATAAAAACCAGTCACCTGATAACCCCATGAACTATCGTTTTGATATTCCATTATCGGCATCAGCTCAATATGGGTATAACGCATTTTTTGGACATATTCGATCACCAGCGGAGCAAGCTCACGATAAGTATAATAACCCGCGCTATTTTTATTAGCGTTGTTATCATTTTCATCAAGCGGACGTTTAAATGAACCGAGATGCAATTCATAAATACTAATAGGGGCTTCTTCATTTTGCCTTGAAGCACGGATAGATAACCATTCTTTGTCATCCCAGACAAACTTTTTGAGATTGCGGACGATTGAAGCTGAATCAGGACGAAGCTCGCAGCCGAAAGCATAAGGGTCGGCTTTTAAGGTAATAAAACCACCGGAAGCCTTTAACTCATACTTATATATATCATTAATCCCAACACCGGGGATAAAAATTTCAAATATCCCCCCTCCTATCCGCTTCTGCATTTGATGGGTGCGTCCATCCCAGTTATTGAAGTCACCAACAACACTGACCCGTAAAGCATTTGGTGCCCAGACAGCAAAAGTCGTCCCCTGAACCCCATTAACCGTCCGCGGATGCGCTCCTAGTTTTTCATATACCGAATAATGGATACCGGCTTCAAAACGACTGATATCCCGTTCATCAAGAAATTCCGGTTTGAAGGCATAAGCATCATATATTTCTGTTTCAACTTCGTTTTCATCAGTGATTTTGAGAGTATAAAAATTGACATTTTTACCCGGAATTAAACAAGCGAAAAAACCTTCCTCATCAGCCATGGACATATTATAAGTAGCCAATTTGTATGGATCTTTCAAATCCTTTATGACTGCGACCACCTTTGCCGCTTTAGGTTGAAAAGTCTGTAAAAGGGTACTGCCTCCCACGACATGGGGACCCAGAATATCATGCGGACGGCTCTCTTCGGAATATACGATGGCCTCAATCTGCGGCCAGTTCATCAGCTTATATAATCTATTGTTCATTGTACTCCTCCATAAGAATGCTGTCATTATAAACATGAGATTCCGTGTCAGGCACGGAATGACGAAACCAGGTTTGTGTTTTCATATTCTACCAAAAAAGGCAGACTTATACAAGAGGGTAAGTTAATCCGCACGGTACAAGTAAGTTAATCCGCACGGTACAAGAAAAAATCATCGAAGCTACCCCAACCTCTGGGAGCAGTCCTGACCATTACCCCGATCGTGATACTTCCACCATCTTCCGGCACATATAACCCACTTATCTCCGGGGTCTGCCATACCTGCCAACTGGATACCGAAGTTTCCTCTTCAAACCGCTCACCATTAACAATAGCATAAATAATAAAAGTCGGATCACTTCCAGCATCACCACCTTGCAAGTTGGTATGATAATTATAGTAACCGGCGGCAAGACCGGTGATAGTCTGTTCGGCTGTAAACTCAACCGTATTTTCGCTCCAGAAATGAAGACATTTTTCACCGCTTAACGCATTATTTGGCTCATGCCTGATACGGGCTGCTGACAGATTTGATATCGTCCACATCGAGATATCATCATCTTCAAAATTGAAATTTCGGACATAATTAATCGGGCTGATATCCAAACGGCAAACTGCCGTATATTTGTTTCCATCAACCTCAACAGTACCACTGATATGATATACACCCCGACCAGCCAAAACCGCCTGTTCGATTTGATTGGTATCCCATGAAACTGCTACTTCGCTGGCTTCGGAATTATTAAAATGTACGATTACCTTCTCCGGCATAACCGGCATTTCACCAGGATTAACAAGCAAACCAGATTCTTCAATCATTTCTACCCTAAGCGGAGCAACTGCGCCATACCTGACATACTTCCAGATATTCAAAGAAGGTAATGGACGACCACCAAAATCAAACATCGCTTGATTTTCCCAAGATGAACCACCAAACCAAACCCCGGCATCCTTCGGATCATAACCACTGGCAAAACTACTCGCCCAACCAGAGCCGAACTCCTCCCACTTACTTTTATTTGATTCAAGCACATCTGCTTCCCCATTATAGATACCCACCGGAATCCAAGCCGGTTCCCAATATATAACCCCAATTCCGGCGAATCCAAGCTCGCCGCCACCGATTCCGGCGACCGTATTGATTATTTCACGGATTGCCGTTGCCTGACCCTGAACCGATACGGCATAAGGCAACTTAATTCCCGCTGTTTCATTACTAACAGAATTGCTATGACCATCACCCTCTTCATTGGTATAAATATATGATGTTTCGGTAAGCAAAATCTTTTTTCCAAAAAGAGCGGCTATTTCCGTAAGGACAATATGCAAATTCTCCAAACTACCATGCCAGAAAGGATAATATGAAGCGGCAAAAACGTCATAATCTATTTTATATCTATCCATTGCCTTTGCCAAATCAACCATTTCATCTACCCGATTCGGATCGGTAAAATGAACGGCAATCAAAATATCTTTTTCATACTCTTTAGCCACCTTCCGAATAGCCGCACAACCGGCTTCATAAAGCTTAGCCATATTACCCCAAGCCCTTTCCCCACTGAACCCAAAGTTAGTCTCATTACCAACCTGCACCATACCGACATCAACCCCCGCATCGAGTAACTGCTTAAGACTCTCTTCGGTAAAAGCAAAAAGAGCTTCTGCCTTATCATCAATTTTCATATCCGCCCAAGCCTTTGGCACAATTTGCTTACCCGGATCTGCCCAAAAATCGGAATAATGGAAATTAACCAATGTTTTCATCCCCGCATTAGTTGCCCACTGACCCATACGAACAGTTTTTTCAACATCATTATTCCCCCCACCATAACCACGCCCATTTACATCATAAGGATCATTCCAAACCCGCAAACGCACATAATTCAAACCCGATGCCGCAAGCAAGTCAAAAAACCCTTGCTCATCCAAAACATTTCCATCCCAATCATAATAAACCACCCCACTATCAATCTGACTAATAAATGAACTAATATCCACCCCCATAATAAAATCATCCGAAAGACCCTCAACCCTATTAACAAAAATTTCCGATTCAAACGGTCCCTTATTCGCAGTAACCGACTCATTCACTATAATACTCATATCCAGCACAATACCTGCATCCCCCTCAGCACTTATCTCCTCTTGACTTCCACAAGAAGCCAAAACACAGATTGCTAAAATCAGCAAAATTGCCATTAAATTCTTTTTGCTCTTCATCATAACCTCCAACATGCGGTGAGTAAGATTTTACTTCTAAGCAGACCCTTGAAAGACGTCGTTACTTAGCCAGTGTATTATACTGGCTTACGTAACGCAACGTCTTTCTCGGAGCGAAAGCGCGTCTGCATAGAAGTAAAATCTTACGAACCGCATTCACTATGTAAACCAGCACCACATTCACCACGTAAACAGCACCACATTCACCACGTAAATCAGCACCACATTCACCACATAAATCAGCACAAAACTAAACCCCAAAATCCCTTATCACCCCAAGCGCAGGAAGCGCATTCCCCCGATAATCAAACAACCCCTGATTCGCCCACTCATTCCCACAAGGCCCAACATCCCCAATATACTCCAGCGAAACCTCCGTCGCCCACCCCGACCCCTTAACCGGCAACCACCCCGGTTCCCAATAATAAAACCCCAACCCCCTCCCATCCGGCACTCTCGCAATCCGCGACATAATATCCAGCATAAAATCCGCCTGCCCCTGTTTCGACATCGGATACTCAATCCGGTCAACCAACGCCTGCCTGGTCGCATACCCCTTCCGCTCTTCATCCGCAAGCCCCTCAAAATCCTGATAATCCTCCATCGTAAAACCCATCGAAACCTCGGCCAAAATCAAATCCTTACTATACCGCATAGCAATATCAATCATATTATCTTCCAACCCTTGAATCGAACCATGCCAAAATGGATAATAAGATAACCCAATAACCTCAAAATCTTCACCCCGATCGAGATAATGATCAAACCAATCACGATAAAGCTCATTATTACCCCCATTATCAAGATGAAGCATCACCGGAAGACCAACATCGACCTCCCGGACTGCCCTGATACCGGCACTTACGAAACGGGCGATATTGTCATATTCCGGATACTTGCCATAGGGAAAAAGCAGACCATTAGATAACTCATTGCCGATTTGAATCATCGTCGGAAAAGCGTCCGCTTGCTTAAGGGCGATAAGAGTAGCTTTAGTGAAATCATATACAGCTTTTTCCAGACCGGATACATCAAACCCCCGCCAAGCCTTAGGTATGAACTGCTTGCCGGGATCAGCCCAAAAATCACTATAATGCAAATCTAAGAGAATCCCCATCCCCTGCTCTTTTGCCCTTTGTGACATAATAATAGTTGCCGCAAGGTCGTTTGTCCCGGCACCATAAGGCCTGCCATCTTCGCTATAAGGGTCATTCCAGAGCCTGAGACGAATAGAATTTGTCCCGTAGGACTTAAGAATCGATAAAAGATTTCCTTCTTTTCCCTCATCATAAAACTTCGCCCCCAACCGCTCAAGCTCCAGCCAGGTCGAAATATCCATCCCTTTTATGAAATCTGCATTCTTCACGTTTTTACCCTTTAACTGCACCCGACGTAATACCTTCAACATAAAACTTCTGCATGATGACAAACAATATCGAAATCGGTATCGATACCACTACCCCACCGGCGCAGAAACGGGCAAAATATGTATTAATAGACGAACGGTCGAGCATATTGTATAAACCAATCGCCACCGTCCAGTCTTTTGAAAGACCGGAATTTAGGATAATCCGGGCAAAGATGAAGTCCATCCACGGAACCAGGAACGATGCGATAACAGTAAAAACAATAATCGGTTTTGCCAAAGGAACGATAACCTTGGTGAATATCTGTGATTCCGTCGCTCCTTCAATCCGCGCCGACTCACTAAGAGTCTCCGATATCGTATCGAAGAAACCCTTAGCAATCAAATAACCCAACCCGGAACCCCCTGAATAAACCATGACCAAACCCCAGTGATTATTGGTAAGACCGAAGGTTTGGAGGATAAAATAAACCGCAATCATCGAAAGGAAACCGGGGAACAAACCGAGAAGCACACCGATATTCATCAGGGCTCTTCTACTATTAAATCGAAGCTTACTCATCGCATAAGCCACCATCAAGACAAAGATACTGGAAATAAGACAGGTGAAAATCGCAATTATCAACGTATTCTTAAACCAGACCGGAAACTGGGCGACCGTATCTAAAGTAAATAACAAGCGGTAATTATTAAGCGTCCACTCTTCTGGATAAAACCGACGGATATTAACTCCTGGGAAAACTGAAAAGGAGTTTAAAAATAACCAAAGAATCGGTATCAGCCAAATTAAGGCAAGTACTAATATGAACAAATGACGTATTGTAAAGGACAGACCTTTTCTAAATTTACTTTTCATAATTGGAATTTGTCCTCCTTATTAGTTTTCAAAACGAGATTGAAGGCAAATAACGTAAAAGCAGCACAAACAATGAAGACTAAAATACCGATAACGGATGCCATCTTGTAGTTATAATACTCTTGTGTCAGCCGATAAAGCCATGTAATCAAGAGATCAATTTCCTTTGCATTAACATTTGCTAACGTCTGATCCATCGTTACATAAACATCTTGGGTTAAAAGATAGATGATATTAAAATTGTTAATATTTCCAACTACTGACATAACCAAGAAAGGAGCGGTCACAAAAAGCATATAAGGCATCGTGATATGAATAAATGTCTTGAAAGGATTGGCTCCATCGATGCGGGCGCTTTCATACAATTCCTGGGGAATATTCATCAGGACACCGGTCGCAATCAACATCAAATAAGGTACCCCGACCCAGATATTTATTGTAACAATCATAAACTTTGCCCATGATGGATTCGTCAGGAACGGGACATAATCAAGATGCCCTGCGACCAGTCCGAGATTCTTCAGAAAATCAGTCACCCCCCATTGGTTAAAATATGTATTTACAATCCCGGTATTGGCAAAAAAGTTACGGACAACCAATAAAGAAACAAATTGGGGGACAGCGATTGTCACAACAAACAACGTCCGCCATAATTGCTTAAACTTCGTTTTGGCATTATTAATAAACATCGATAGTAATATACCACCGATATAACAGGTAAATGTGGCAAGGACTGCCCAAGTCAGAGTCCATCTTAGGACTTTGCCAAATGCATAACCAAATGCACTCGTTGCCGTATTAGCAAGCAACGTACGGAAATTCGCGAATCCCACCCAGTCAATCAAAGCAGCCGGTGGCATATTATGCTGGTCATAATTCGTGAACGCGACCAGTATCATAACCATCAAGGGAATGATGGTAAATAGGATAATACCGAGGCAGGGAAGGCTCAGCAAAACCAGATGGAAACGGTTATCACGCAGTGATTTCACCTCCTCGATAAAAGTCGGTATGTGTTTTCCTGCACGGTCGATGAGCTCAATTTTCCGGGCATCACGGATATTATTCAGCCAGAAAAAGAAGGCTGCTAATAATACAACAATCGAAACTAAGCTATATATCAGAATCCTAAAGGAATGGTCGTAGTCATTTACCTCATTTCTCATTGTTTCAAAATTGAACTCGGTCGCAAATTCGACAGTACCAAGGCTGCCAAATTTTGAAAGATTGGGAAGTGCAAAAGAAATGAAAAAGAGTATGATGACTAGTTGAAATAAAGTGACAAGGATACCTTTTATGTACTGACGGCGTCTTAAGAAACCAACTCCCATCACCAAGGCACTGAGTTTTACGAAGATATCACCTTTGAAAAAATCTACTACCACTCCTTTAAAGAAGCCGAAAAAGCTTTTAATCACAGAAAGTACGTTATTAATATTTTCCATACGAAGCCCTTTCACTAGTATAACTAGAAAAATGCACAGGTACATGGTTCGTACCTGTGCATTCGATTATTTAGTTGTTATTGAGGTGGTGCGATAATACCTTCAACAGCGTTGTCAAGTAAGGTTTGTAAGTCAGTACCATCAGGATTTCCTTGATTTAAAATCTCTCCTAAGGTTCCAGCCGGTCCCCAATAATTGCCACCGATAACCTGGGCAACTGAGAATGCTGATTGGGCACCAAGAGCTGACAATGCCGGATCGGCTTTGACCGCAGGACTATTGGCGGCATTAACATTCGAAGGTCCCTGTCTGATTGCTTCAAAACGGCGAATCTGGTTTTGTTCGTTGGTTAACCATTCGGCAAGTAACATCGCCCAACCGCTGTTCTGGCTGAAAGCATTTACGCCAACAAGTTTGTATCCAGCGAAACCACCCATTTGAACTTGGTTTCCATTAACAGTAAAGGTCGGAAGCTTGGCTGCGGCATAATTGTCACCCCAAGCGGCTGCGGCATTGGCAGCATTCCAAGGTCCATTAACACCAGCAATGATTGAACCATCGGCAATACCGGTTTGGAACTCGGCATCACCTAATGAAATAAATCCGGGATGAGCGGCAATGTCCATTATAGCTTGTGCGACATCAACTCCACCGGGACCATTCCAGTTACAGTAGTTGCTTCCATCATCAGTCAGAACCGCTGTAAAACCAGCACCTTTAAAGAATGAGAAAAGATACCATGCTCCACTAAGCTCCATGGTAATCTGTTTGCCGGCTGCGGCAGCTACTTCGAGCATCCGATCCATGCTTTTCACATCATCTTCGGTAAAGAAAGAAGAATCATAGAACATAAAGTAACCGTTGTCGGCTGTCATCGGATAAGCATACAATACACCATCAACAGAAGCGGCACCGACACTGCCACTGTTAGGACCACCATTGGCGGCGATAACGGCATCAGTATTCAGTACGATTTGCTGTAAGGCACCGGCTTGGTATAACTCACGGACTTGGTCATCGGCAAATGCGAAGACATCGGCACCGGCGGTAATGTCGGTCAGGAGTTGGTCTTTGGCAATTGATTCGGATACTGCTCCCAATTCTACGGTCAGATTTACCTTGTCAGCGTTTGCCGCGATGAACTCATCAATCAAGGTTTGGGTAAGTTTTTGGGCTTCTTCCATTTCACTTGCCCAGACAACTAAATGGACGTCTTCTTTGTCTCCCTCCCCGGACACCGGATCTGTAGACGTGTCAGGAGTGGTCGGGGTGGTCGTTGTTCCACCACTTTGGTCAGCGGGTGCTTGAGGGGTTGGCTCATTCGAACCACCACCACAACCGGCTAGTAGGCTTACTACTAAGGTTGTTGCTAATAACACTGATAATAACTTTTTCTTCATGAATTACCTCCCTATATTTCTTTAATTACGTTGCGCACTTGCGCAATCGGTTGTTCTAATTTTATCACTATGTAACTTTGTTGTCAATTATTTTTTCTCGTGGTATTATATTATAGAAATGTGAGGCAATCCGGAGATTGCGGGTCAAGCCCGCAATGACGAACGCTGGAGATTACGGGGCAAGCCTGCAATGACGTACGCTGGAGATTGCGGGGCAAGCCCGCAATGACGAATACCGGAGCTTACCCAGAAAGGATTTGATATGAACAAGATAAAGCAAATTACTTTACTTATAATCCTGGCATTTGCTTTCTGCTTAACTGCATGTAGCAACCAATCCCGATTGACCGACTCAGTCAACGAAGACGGAGCTGGAACACAAGTAAGTGGAACCGGAGAAACCGATATCGAAAGCGACAACAATTCAGAAAACGAAACCGGAAATGCCTTCACCATGGATATCAATGAAACCCTTTCTAAAACTACTGATATCCGCCCCGGATATGGCACGACGTATGAGGTTTTTGTATATTCATTTTTTGATAGTGACGGTGACGGTATTGGTGATTTTAACGGTTTGACTTCCCGGCTTGAATATATCAGTGACTTAGGTTTCGACGGTATTTGGATGATGCCGATAAGCCCTTCACCAACATATCATAAATACGATGTTACCGACTACTATGGTATTGACCCGGAGTACGGCACGATGGCTGATTTTGAAAACTTCATGGCTGCCTGTAATGAGCTGGGCATCAGAGTTATTATCGACTTGGTCATTAATCACAGCTCATCAAAGCACCCTTGGTTCCTTAGGGCAGTAGAATATCTTAAAGGTCTGGATGGAGCGGAGCCGGATATCACGGAGTGTCCGGAGCTTGACTTTTATCATTTCAGCCGTGAAAGGAAAAGTGGTTATTACCGGGTTCCCGGAACCGAGGATTGGTTTTATGAAGCTGTTTTTTGGAGCGAGATGCCGGATCTTAATCTTGATAATGAACAGTTAAGGACCGAAATAGAAAATATCACCGCTTTTTGGTTTGCAAAAGGGGTCAATGGATTCCGTATCGATGCCGCCAAAGAGTTTTTCAGCGGGGCACCGGGCAAAAATATCGAGGTACTTACATGGTTTAATGATATGGTGAAAATACAGAACCCGGATGCTTACATCGTTGCCGAGGTCTGGGATACGGCCGCTGTTTATGCCCCTTATCTGGAAAGTGGCATTGATAGTGTCTTCAATTTTACTTTTGCTAACCAAAATGGAGTTATTGCCAAAACTGTCAGGGGTCAAAGGGCGGCTTCTGCTTTTGGCAAAGCGATGGTTGAACACGATGAACTGCTGTCTTCGTTTAATCCCGATTATATCGATGCTCCTTTTTATACCAATCATGACCTTGGTCGTTCAGCCGGTTATTATAATGGTGATTTCGCATATGCCCAAGCAAAGACAGCACTTGCACTTAATTTATTAATGAGTGGCAATACATTCACTTATTATGGTGATGAACTGGGGATGAATGGTGCGGGTATTGATGAAAACAAACGGTTGGCGATGTTTTGGAGCGAAGATGAAAAAGCGCCGGGGATGTGTACCGGACCGGCGGACAGGGAAAATATCAAAAAAAGATATCCCAGCTACGAAATTCAAAAAGATGATCCTTTATCAATTTTTAACTATACCAGAAACGCTTTGCGAATCCGAAATGCTTTCCCCGAAATAATTCAAGGAAAAGTCATGAATCTTGATGATATCGCAACAGAAGCATTAGCTGCCTTCACGAAAAGTTATGACGGAAGCCAGATTACAGTTTTAGCAAATTTATCTACTGAGGAAGTTGTTGTGAAGCTGGATTCAATAGCAGATATTCAAACCGGTTCCGGCATTACTGCCGTCCTTTTAACTGATGAAAAGCCTGTGAAAATCGAAGATGGAATGATGATGTTACCCCCATTCAGTATTGTTATCTTTAAATAGAGGAGCAATATCATACCTATATTTTTCTATATATATTTATTTTGCTTAATTTCCCCTCACTCTATAACTAAGCAAAGTCCGTTTTGCTACTTCTTTTCCATTAACAATATCAAGGATTTTCTGCCCGGCGAGCCTGCCCATTTCCTTGGTATTAAAATCAAGGCAAGTAATGTTTGGGAAGCATCCCGCAAGGAAGGTACTGCCAAATAAAGAAGCCACTTTTATCTCATGGGAAATCATTGTTCGGTGATCATTTAGTTTTCGTAATGTAATTTCACAAATATAGTCGTCCATACAAACAATATAATCAGCTTTTTGGGAAATAACCGTTACTACCGCTTTATCGATTTCACATTCTGTTTGTAAATTGTCAAATTCTAGCTGTGGCAAATGATTAATTCCCGCATCAAGGTGGGCACTTAAAAATCCTTGTTTTCTATTTTCATTAACAATATAGCTGGTGTTACCACCAAATAATGCAATCTTGTGCGCTCCTTGGGCAAGAAGCCCTGAAACAAGCTCACGACTGCCACCAAAATGGTCTTCATCGATTTGATAAACATCGTCATCTGGGTAGCTGCCAATCGTGACAAAAGGAACTCCCTGCTTCTTTAGATACAAAATCGTCTGATCATCATTCAATGTACGGGTCAATAAAACTGCATCTACTTTATGATTAGAAATAATCCGTACCAAATTACTTAAGGCTTTTGGTTCTCTTGTATCATTATCAATAGTTGTCAGAATGACATCATAATCGTATTCTGAAAGATACTCGCAGATTCCGAGTTGGATATGTTGGAAAAATGGCATATCGACAAGGTTTACATCGTTATGCAGAACCACGCAGATGTTGTAGGTTTTCTTCTGGGCAAGGCTCTTGGCAATGATATTCGGCCGGTAACCGCTTTCATTGATATAAGCTAAGACTTTCGCTTTTGTTTTTTGTCCTATCCGTCCCTTACCGGATATTACCCGGGAAACCGTGGTTTTGGATACACCAAGATTGATTGCAATATCATCAAGGGTTATGTTTTTGTTTGTTGGCATGGGAGTCCTCGCATATTTAGTCAAATTCCGTAATTCGGGTCAGCATATCTCGGTAACGGAAGCGGGCCATCTGGTTTTTTTCGAGGACATCTTCTTCTTTTCCGGTATACTCACATCTTAAGCAATAATATTCTTCCTCTATCTTATCATAAAACATATCAATATCCAAGTCCCGCATAAAACAAGAAGGACAACGATAATTTAATCTGCCTTTTCCAGCTTGAGCCATGTCGCAAAAACCTCCTTTTCTTTCATCATAGTTTTGAAACCTAAAGTAAACATCGGTGAAAACGCATAACCTTCTTTAACAAAACCGATCGAATCAACCCTGTCAGAATACATCGATACCTTTGTTTCTATCGGGGGGATAACTGCTTCGGCTGCTATTGCCCCCCTCATCTCCTCTTCGCGGCATTTATAATTGTAAGAAATTTCCTTCACTGAATCCGCTCCCCTTAGGGTAAGGGTAATCGCCGTCATGTCCTCCGGGTACTCAGTCGTACCATAACAAGCGACCATGTATTCTTGTATTTCGACAACTGCCTCCGGGTCACTCATCCGGGTAATCGTCCGTTCGTATTTGATTTCACCTGAACCTTCCCTGAAAATAATCCGGGTAAGCAAAGTGAGGGTCAGGTTATGGAACTCTATTTCCATTGGTTCAAGTGTAAGAATACGCATTTTCAAGCCACTTTCAGTGGGTTTACCATCTTCAAGCGCTTCTTCGGAAAATTTTGCTTTCGTCCGGCAAAGACACAAATCCACTTCTTCACCTTGATAGATTAGTTTGGCACTTCTGACCGTACCTTCACCGGCATAATGGGTAAAATAACCGGCACGGTATTTTTCTTGGATAATAAATGGGTAAGAAGCGTCTTGGACATGTTTGGTGCCAATTCCGACTTCCCATTTAAGTTTGGCTGCATAAGGTCTTAAGTCAACCAAAGCCCCACCTTGGTCAAGATTGATGCACGCCCGCATATATGGGTCGGTATACCAAAAAAGCTGCTTCTTCGAGCCATACAAAATATCTTTCCACAAGGCACACTCAGGTTCGGTGTAAGTCTTTTTCACCCGGAAATGGTCGGCAAACTCGGACATTGTTTTGTCGATAAGTTTGCCTTCTTTTTTTAGCTGCCCATAATATGCCATGCCATCTTCGTAAGATTTCTTTAGAAGCTCATAGGTTGCTTCCCAGCGTCCCATCTTGTTAAGCCAGCCGGGGCCGACGAACATCATATTATATGAAAAACCATTATTGTATTTGGCAAGTGAGCGGTACTGGTCGATGAGGTTAAATAAGTAAGGAAATTCGCCATTTTGATATATCATTCCCCGTAAGACGTTTTGGGGGTGGGTGCCAAAATTGGAACCGTTGCCGTCATAACACGCCAATAAATCACGAGATAAATGGGGAATGGCAACAATTCCCGCATCTTCTGCCTCATTTGCTGCCGGGGCATGGACATTTTGCTTCGAAGGAATCCAAGGATTCCATGGACCACCATCAAATAAGGTATACCAAGAATTGTTGCACGTATGGTATGCTTTTGGTCCTTCCTCCCAGCAGGTCGCAATCGCACATTTGACCGAAGGATATTTTTCCTTTATATAATTAATCAACTCCGCATCCATATAATATGAACCGGTGGATTTCGGATAAAAACCGAAGATTCCATAGAATTTTTTAAATAAATCATCGATAATTGCTTTTTTGTCTTCCATCGAAAACATCCATATACAAAAATCCTTGGTTTTATACTTTTCGCGGAACTCTGTACAGGGCAAACCCAAAAGACCCATAGCAATTTCATCGCCATATTTTTCATGATGTTCTTTGGCTAAAGCGATGGCTTCATCATTAAAAAGGCTGGCATAAGTCATTTGAATGGTAGTTTTCAAACCGTTCTTGTGGGCTGTCTCCTGCTGGAATCTGAAAATATCAAGTGATTCGGTTAAAAGTGCCTTCCTTCCAATGTCTTCTTCCTTACCGTGACCAGTCTGCTTCTCCGCATATTCGGGCACCATCTCCGGACGGTGGATGATATTTAAGATCATTTTTTCCATAAAAACTCCATCTTTTTCATTTGCGCAATCGGTTGCTCTATTTAAGTATAGTTATCCCCTAAGTGATTGTCAACTATAAAGTTTGTTACAAAACATGGATTCATCAGACCAAGAAAAGATAAAGTTTTACTCTTTTACCCCGGCAGTAGCTAATCCCCCTTGGATAAATCGTTGCATAATCATAAACATCGCCATTATCGGTAGTGATGATAACACTGCCGCCGCTGCAAACATTGTCCAGTTGGTAGCAAATTGATTGGTGATAAAAGTTTGAAGCCCGACTGCCAGTGTCTGGCTTGATGGTTTGTTTAGAAAAATTGATGATATCATGTATTCGCTATAAGCAGCAATAAATGAAAAAACAAAAATTACCGCCATTTGGGGTCGGGCAAGAGGTAGGATTATCTTTGTAAAGACAATAAAGTGCCCCGCGCCGGAAACAAATGCCGCTTCGTCAAAATCACGAGGTATTGTGTCCATATAAGACTTCATAAGCCAGATATTATAAGCACTGCCACCGGCAAGAACAAGTATCAATGCTATTAGATTATCTGACAAATTAAAACGATAAATTAATATATAGTATCCTGCAATAGCCATACTACTTGGAAATACTTGCAGTACTAATAAAGTTAAAAGACCGTTCTTACGACCGGGAAACCGTAGCCGTGAAAAAGCGTAAGCTGACGTTGTTGTCAAAAAAAGCTGGATCAATGATACACTCATACATATTTTCAAAGAATTCGCCACCCAATTTGTAAACCCACTTTCTATAAACAGATTTTGATAATTCTTTAAGCTCCATGTTTTGGGAAACAAGGAAGCACTAAAAAAACTCTGTCCCTCGGAAAAGGAAGCTGTTAAAATCAATACCGCTGGAAATAATGCAAATATTATTGCTATCCAGATAACGATACGGCTGAGCCAAAGTCTAATTTTTTGATTCATCTAAAACTCCTATTTTTCGTCATCTTTAAACACCCCGGACATCTTCAAATTAAGCACGGTTAGTGTCCCGATGATTAAGAAAATAAAAATACTAAGTGTCGCTGATAAATCATAACGCCCCGACCATGTTGTCATTTTGTACACCATGCTGGCAAGGATATCAGTGCTTCCAGCAAATTGTGATGTAGTGTTAGCAGGTCCTCCCTGCGTAATCATATAAATATTACCGAAATTGTTAAAATTGGCGGCAAATGATGCAACTACCAACGGAATTGTGACTTTAATCAATAAGGGAAAGGTTATTTTTCGGAAAGAATACCATTTTGTCGCCCCCTCAACCATTGCCACTTCATAATAAGTTGGTGAAATCGACTGTAAACCACCAAGGCATACATTCAACATATATGGGAACCCAAGCCAGATGTTAACCAGGATTATCCCTGTCCGTGCCCAGAAAACATCCGTCATCCATGGGATTCCTGTCGTTAATCCCATTTGTATCAATAAATTATTGATACCGCCATACTGCTCATTTAGCAATCCTTGCCATGATAGAATCGCAATCGTTGCAGGTAATGCCCATGGGACAATTAATATCGCACGGTATATCTTTGACTCTTTCATTTGATCATTATTCAAAAGTACGGCAAGCGACATTCCCATTAAATAAGCGAGCAATGTACTAAATAAAGCAAAACATATATTCCATCCCAGTACTGAGAGGAAGACATTCTTGATACTTCCTCGTAGTACCGATTCATAATTTCGGAAACCAACAAAGCTAAAGCTGTCAAGATGATACATGTTGTAGTTTGTAAATGATATATATATTGTGTAAAAAATCGGAAGCAGGGTTAATACTATGATGGATATTAATGCTGGTGCAAGATAACCGTATGCGATGATGTTGTTTCTCTTACTCTTCACATTACTTCCCTTCATGCATCATGGCAATAGCTTCTCTTAACTGGGTATCAATATAATGTGCAGCTTCTGATGGGGTAATCGAGCCACCAAACATAAGCCGCATATTATTTAAGTATGGTACCCAAAGTTGACCCAGCTCCGGTACTGACGGCAGGGGTTCCCCAACAGAAATTTGTTGCAAAAAGCCTGCTGTATGTGCATCAATTTCAATCATTTCCTGCACTTTTAATGATGCCGGAATACGTGAACCGGTATTGTAAATATCAACCATCGCCTCATCTAGAAGATAGCGGTAAAAGTCCCATACTGCTTCCTGCTTTGCTGATTTATTAGTTACAAAACCAACTTGTGTTCCTACCGGCGTAATAAATGGTTTATTATTTATAGTCGGCATTGGCACAACTGCAAATTTTAGTCCAACATTTTCAAAAGCATTAACATCCCAAGGACCACCGATAAAGAAGGCTGTTTCCCCATTTTCAAAAGCTGATCGGGCAATATCAAAGGTAATATCCGCAGTTATAAGACCACGCTCAACCATTCCCATCAAATACTCATATGCTTTTATTGAACCATCATTGCCAATACCAATGTCAGATACATTGTAAGCATTATTCTCCCACTTGAAAATGTATCCGCCAAACGCCCGGACAAAGCCAAGATTATAATAAATACTAGTGGCATCAAACTTTATCCCACCACTACCTTCGGCAACATCTAAAAGCTCATCCCATGTATCAGGCGGTATAGCTATTTTATCTGTATTGTGGAATAATGAAATCGTTTCTACGGCAATCGGAACGGCATACCGGATTCCGTCAATATAACAGGCCTTAACTGAAGCATTGACAAAATCAAGGTCATTATAAAAGTCATCCGGCACCGGGGAAATTAAGTTTGCGGCAACAAATGTCGCCATCTGATCGTTTGGGATGCCGAAAATACCATCTGGTCCATCAGGAGCGTTTGCCGCCTGAGCAAATTTCTGTACCTCTATTGATGTATTAATTACGGTAGCTTCAATGCCGGTCTTTTCGCTCCATAAATCAGCATAATGCTGTAGCAATGCGGCTTCAACCCGGTAATTAGTCCAAATCGTAATTGAATATGTACCCTCTGGTCTGGAATCCTGGCTTCCATTACTGCAGGCCATTGATAAAATACTAAAAACCAATAATGTTGACAATATTTTCTTCATGAAATGTTAACCTTTCCCAGCAAATCAAAAACCGGATTGGCGTTGCCATATTTATCAAACAATGCCTGATTAGCCCACGAGTTCCCAACCAATCCATTATCATTTTCTAAGTACTGATATCCTGGCTCCTTTGTCCATGCACATTCGGGATAAGGAAGCCATGCCGGTTCCCAATAAATAAATCCGAGACAGCGTTTATTTTTGACCCTGCCGATGGTATCAATAAGTGCTTTAAGGTACTGCATCTGACCTTCTTTGCTTGCCGGATATGGTACTTTTTGAGCTAGTTCTTGAGCAAATATCATCCCTTTACATCCTAAATCATCTGTCGTATATCCAAAGGCTGTTTCAGCAACGATTATATCTTTAGCAAAAGTTGCGCTGATATCATCCATATTATATAGCAATTTTTCAAGGCTGTCATTCCAATAAGGATAGTATGACATACCGATGATATCATAATCCAGTCCGTAGTCAGCGGTCCGACCAAACCAATCACGATATAGCCTGTTATCAGAACCACAATCAAGATGTAGAACAATTCGAATTTTTTCATCGAACTCACGGACTGCCCGGATTCCACTAGCCAGCAGTTTCACCATGGACGTAAAGCAGTCAATATGACCATCAGGCCATAATAAGCCATTGGTGATTTCATTTCCTATCTGCACATACTGTGGTGTTGTATGATTTTCTGCTAACGTTTTAAGGACCGATAAGGTATATTGATATACTTCATTATTTAATTTTTCACCAGTCAGTTTTTTCCATGCTTTTGGTTTATGCTGTTTACTTGGGTCAGCCCAAAAGTCACTGTAATGAAAATCAATCATCAGCTTCAAACCGTTTTTCACGCTTCGTTTAGCTAATAATAAGGTTGTTGATAAATCGTTCGTACCACCGCCGTAAGCTTCACCGGATTCACTGTAGGGGTCATTCCACAAGCGAAGCCTGATGAGATTGACCCCTGTGTTCTTAAAAATTTTGAATATGTCCGTTTCCTTACCATGATGGAAATATCTGGCACCGGCTTCTTCCAGTTCATTTATCATCGAGACATCCATTCCGTTTATGAACATGCAATTACCATCCATTATTTCTTAACTAAGGTAAAGTCATCAAATGTTCCCCAGCCACCGGATCCTGTTTTTACTACAAGACCAACTTTAATACTACCGCCGGAGACAGTTACATTAACCGAAGCATTATTCCAGTTTAGATAGCCGCTTAACTCACCAGCCACTTCAAATCTTTTCCCACCGCTTTCTGCAAATAGAAATATCTCCTGAGCCGGTGCTTCACCCTGCATAAAGACAGTAAGTACATATTCACCATCTTCCAGGCGGTTGATATCCTGTTCAGCCGTAAAGTAAACATCTCCGGGTGACCAGAAATGTAGCGAATGGCTTCCTGTTCTGGCATCAGTTTCACGAGTATAAAGATTGACTTCTTCTGTAATCTCATTAAAGATTATCCACGGGGCAAATTCATCGCTGTCCTCAAAGCTGCCATTAATAATAAAATTTCCGTTAGCATCTGGCTCAGCATAGTTTTTACCTCCGCATCCGCTTAATACTAAAGCGATGGTTAATGATAAGGTAAATAATGTTGTCACTACTTTTTTCATCTTAATCCTCCTTGGCAAGTAATATATTTACTTTTTATATAGTAAATGTTTTACTCAATGATAACACTTTTACCAAGCAAATGTCAACATATTTATTAAGCTCTTTTATGTGGATTTAACTGTACAAGTGAAATTTGTATTTCATAAACTAGATGGTTGAATGATATTGTTTAATCAACAGCTTTTACGAAAAATTGGTGTGCCATTAATTAGAATTGTTTTAGTTATGTCGCGTTCCTTGATAATCCGTTCAGTCAATAAGTCGAGTGCTGATTGGCATAATAGTGGTATGTCAATATGGAACGTTGTAAGTGGGGGAGAAACATATTGTACTATGTTAATATTATTAATACTAAAAAAAGCAATTCGACCGGGAATAGTAAAATCTGTTTCATTAAAAGCTTGGAGAATACCTATTGCCAATGTGTCGCTTGCCACACAGAAAGCCGTTGGAAGATTCTCACCATATTTAATGATTGCCTGCTTGGCAATATCATATCCCGCTTTGACAGCATATTTATCGGCAAGAAAAATCAACTCCTCTTTAAGACATCCATAATACTTCATGCTTTCCCGGAAAGACCATTCCCTGACATCCATTACCCTATCGCCAGTATCGATATTCCTATCGTAACCACCAAAAAAACCAATGGATTTATGTCCCTTGGAAATGTAATAATCAACAATCTGTGTAACCATGGAATCAAGATTCGGTTTGACTGCATCAAAATATTTCTCGTCTGGTGAAGTGTCAATAAAAACACCGGTAGCTATGGTTTTGCGTAGATACTCCAGTTCAGAACGTTCAAACCATCCCATAGCAAGGAATGCCGTAGTATTACGGTTGATTGCTTTTACACCATCGGATCGGTAATAAATGCTGAGTTTTATATTCCTAACTCGCGCTTGTTCTGTAAGTTCCTCAAAGATAGCTTTAAAATAAGCATCCTCAAGCTCTTCTTCATGTTCTATCCAATAGAGAAGTGCCACGTTCTCAATTATGGGGTTGATAATTTTTTTAGTGTAACCTATTTCTTGGGCTATCCGGAAGATGTTATTCCTTGTTTTTTTATTTACAGAAATAGTCTCATCATAATTCAGCACCCTGGAAACAGTGGTACTGGAAACACCCGCTTTATCGGCAATATCTTTGATGGTTGGCATAGTAATACCTTAACTAAATTATTTACTACTGTAGATATATTACCATGGTTATTTTTATTTGACAAGCCCTTAAGAATAGGTACTAGTCAGGTTTAGCTGGTAGTGATATAATTAGTAATGGGTTCGTCCCTCATGACAAAATCTTATCAGGAGAAAATTCATGACCGAAAAAGATAGGGCTTTCTTAAACCGTATTAATATTTATGCCAATGACCACCTTCATGATATCATTCCACAAAAAACACCGGTTTCGGCGCAACTGGAGCGTCTAAAACCGGTGATGATTGAAATTGCCAATGAAGAATCGGTAAGCCTTGAAGACATCTTCATCCGTTATATGGATCTCGCTAGTGAAGCGGCGGTCGAACGCGAGAAGTCATTTCAAGAGGGGCTTGTGTGCGATAACTAGGTCATTTTACAACCCGTACCCGGATAACGCCTGATATCTCTTCAAGTTTTTTGATTGTGTCGGATGCCGTCTCGGCTTCGATATCGAGTATCGTCACCCCGTATTCACCTTTGGATTTATTCGTCATATCAGAAATATTAATCCCCTGATCACCAAAGAACGCGGTAAACTTTGAAATCATATTTGCTTTATTGGCATGGATAATAACCACCCGTCCTTGCTGACGGCAGACCCCCATGTCAACATCAGGTAAATTCACACTATTAATAATATTACCGTTCTCAAGATAATTCATCAATTGCTTAACTGCCATCTTGGCGCAATTATCTTCCGATTCTTCGGTCGATGCACCCAAATGGGGAATGACAATACAACCTTCTTTGCCGGCGATAGTCGGATTAGGGAAATCAGCAACATAACGGCGGATTTTACCTGCTTTAATCCCTTCAAGCACAGCCTTTTCATCAACCAGTAAATCACGGGAGAAATTGAGAATAATAACTCCATCCTTCATCTTACCTATCGCTTCAGCACTGATGGTATTCTTTGTATCATCGGTCAAAGGGACATGAATCGTAATAAAATCACATTCCTCAAAAATAACATTGATATCAGTAACATGGGCAATATCACGGCTAAGATTCCAAGCCGCATCTACCGAAAGATAAGGATCATAACCATAAACAGTCATGCCAAAATTGCGGGCGAGGTTGGCAACCGGTCCGCCGATAGCCCCAAGTCCGATAATACCGAGTTTTTTATCAAGTAATTCCGTTCCGGCAAATTTGCCTTTGGCTTTTTCAGCGGCTTTGGCGATTTCACCGTCTTCTTTGTTGGCAGTTACCCAATTAATCCCGCCGATGATATCACGGGAAGCCAGCAACATTCCGGCTATAACCAGTTCTTTTACGCCATTGGCATTCGCACCGGGAGTATTAAAGACAACAATCCCTTTGTCCGCATATTTCGTCAAAGGGATATTATTTACCCCTGCTCCGGCCCGGGCGACCGCGAGTAATTCATCAGGGACTTCCAAATCATGCATTGATGCGCTACGAAGCAAAACCGCTTGAGCATCATTCAGATTATCAGTTTTTTGGAAATTTTCATTGAAGCGGGTCAAACCTACCTCAGCAATGGGATTTAAACAATGGTATTTAAACATTTGATTCCTCTTTCTTATTATTGGTATGAGTAAGTCAGAAAAAAACATCTCGTAGCCACCTTTAGCCGCCTTCTAGAGAGGTTACACCTCAATCAGAACGACTTAGGCGTCAGTGGCGGAGAGAGTTTTTTTCTGACTTACGGGTTATATTTTCGCTTCAAACTCCTTCATAAAGTCCACCAACTTCTCAACTCCGACAAGCGGCATCGCATTATAAATACTAGCACGCATTCCCCCAACGGAACGATGACCTTTTAAGTTGTCGAAACCGGCAACTTTGGCTTCTTTGACGAATTGCTCGTCAAGTTCTTTCGACCCAGTATTAAAACATACATTCATCAGCGATCGGTCTTCTTTTCTAACTGTACCCTTAAATAATTTGCTTTCATCAAGATAATAATAAATAATCGCCGCCTTTTTCTTGTTATACTCTTCAATCGCAGTCAATCCGCCATTTTTCAGTAACCATTTAAAAACCTTACCACACACATAAATCCCATAAGCCGGAGGTGTATTATACATTGATTCAGCTTTAACATGGGTTTTGTATTTAAGCATCGTTGGCGTACCGGGTAAGCATTCATCAGACACAAGGTCTTCACGGATAATCACGATGACGACCCCGGCAGGACCGATATTTTTCTGCGCTCCCCCAAAAATGATGCCATATTTCGACACATCAATCGGCTCAGAAAGAAAACTTGACGAAACATCGGCAACCAACGTATGTCCCTTTGTATTCGGTAACTTCTTGAATTTCGTCCCAAAAATAGTATTGTTGTCACAAATATGTAAATAATCAACATCATCCGGTATATCTAAATCCGAGCAGTCGGGTATATAAGAAAAATTATCATCTTCTGAAGATGCCACCACAATTGCTTCACCAAAAATACCCGCTTCTTGATAAGCTTTTTTTGCCCACTCACCAGTGATAACAAAGGCAGCTTTTTTATTTTTCATCAGATTCATCGGAATCATTGCAAACTGTTGGCTCGCACCTCCTTGCAAAAACAAAACCTTATAATTATCAGGGATATTCATCACGGAACGTAAATCTGCTTCCGCTTCTTTTATTATGTCATCATAAACCTTTGAACGATGCGACATTTCCATAACTGACATACCACTACCATTGTAGTCAAGCATCTCAGCCGCACATTCAGCCAATACTTCTTCGGGTAAAATCGCCGGACCGGCGGAAAAATTAAAAACTCTGGGCATATTTGTTCCTCTTTCTTTTATCTTATCAAACTATAAAACCAAATACGATTGTATAACGGATTTGTATAGTTCGTCAACTTAATTTTATCATTAAATCGCAAGCCACCAACACACTCCGAACTTATCAATAACAGTAGCACAATATTTACTCCAAGGGACTTCTTGAATGGGGTCAATGACAACACCACCGATACTTAAAATGTTGAAGGCATTAGTAACCGCTTCTTTGCTTCCCATTGGGAAAACATTGAAAGTCATTGTTTCCCATTTCATATTGTGGATTACTTTTATGTCGCAAGGTTTTTTATTTTCGCTCAATGCTAAAAACAATTCGCCGTCCACGGATAATTCGCAGTGCTCGTAACCGATTTCATCATCATTTTTTATTTCAAATGTAATTTCTGCGCCAAAAGCCTTGCAATACATTTCTGCCGCTTCAAAACTGTTTTTCACATAAACCTGAGCATGATTTTTCATATTTCCTCCTACTGTGGCACCCCTCAATAATACATCACCACCGGCGTCCCCACCACCGCCAAATCAAAAATCACCTTCATATCCTCATACGGCGTATTAATACACCCTCGTGACCCATCCGTCAAATAAATCTCCCCACCAAAATTCCGCCGCCACGAAGCATCATGAATCCCAATATTCCCATTAACCGGCATCCAAAACTTCACCGGCGAAGCATAACCCGGTCCCCTGAGAATCCGGTTACGTTGCTTGGCATACACATAATTCACTCCTTCCGGAGTACTCCATCGCCGCCGTTTATCCCCGGTAACAACCGGAGTTTCAATAATCAACTCTCCTTCGTGATAATAATACATCACCTGATTGGACAAATCGATTTCTATGTAAGTATTCCCAATATCATTAATACCTTGGAACATCCCCTTTTTTATGTACTCCGGCTCACGGACCAAATCAACCTTTGTATGGAAATTTTCTAAAAGCCAGGCGTATTCCGCCTCCTGATCAAGAATATTGCCATAAATCCCCCCACTCACCGCAACCATCTCCCCTCGCGATGACATAAACTGCCTCACCCCCCCGACAGTATCATACTGCGATGCCAAATTGGTCACAAACTCCCGCACTTTATTCTCATCGAGCACCAAGTTCCGGTTTTTATCAAAATAAAATCTTCCCGACTCATCAAGCGTTATCCAGTAGCTCACCACCGATGCATCCAAGGGGACAAGCTCATCCCCCATCTGATAAACAATCCGGCAATTCTGAAACTCCTCAATCTTTGACCACAAATCAAGCTCGCTTATCATCCGGTCATCTAAAGGTAAGCTTTCAAAATAAATAAATAAATCAAGATGGGTCTCTTGTTTATTAATTGCCTCCCGGATTAAGGTTTTTGCCACATCACAATTAAGGACATTGGCACGGTTGTTGATTAATTGATACCCATGTTCGGTCTTTTTAACCGCCACCTCATCTACCTGCGGTTTGAAAAATGCCAGACTAGACAAAATATCTTCGAGAGCAACTTCACAATAATCAATAACAGGCGTTATGTATCTGCCTGAAACCCCTTGAAATAAATTATCTATCCACAAATAATGATTTTGCGATTGCTTGTATGACTCCAATATGGGAGTATAATCAAAATTGAAATTGATGGCATCTGCCGGAATTTGATGGGGATTACCCTCATAATCAAAAATCGTCAACCCATTATAGGTAAAACCATGGCTCAGTTCAAAATTGACATCACTTACGCTTTTTCCGGTACAATAAACGCCATTAATCCAGGTATTATAGCTGAACTCATCGCGATAATACCAAGCCAGGCCAAAATAAATTGCCGTGGTCAATATGCTGATAATAAGAAGACCGAGTATCGTACCTTTTAATGCATTACTCATTCGTAAATTATCCTAAATCTTTTTCATCAAACACTTCACTAATCGGGGCTCCGGCCGGCACCATCGGGAAAACCTTGTCGTCTTCGGGAATAATACATTCGATAACGACCGGGCAACCTATGGTCAGGGCTTTTTCAAAAGCCGGGGCAAACTCTTCTTTGGTAGTCACCTTAAAGACTTCACAACCGAGTCCTTTTGCCACCAATGTAAAATCAACTTTATCATTAAGAACTGTCTGCGAATAACGCTTTTCATAAAAGAGGGTCTGCCATTGACGCACCATTCCGAGCACATGGTTGTTGATAATAACCTGGATAATCGGAATATTATAACGGCTGGCAGTGGCAAGCTCATTCATATTCATTCGAAAGCATCCGTCGCCAGCGATATTTACACAGATTTTATCAGGTTGCCCGGTTTTGGCACCTATACATGCCCCAAGACCATAACCCATCGTACCCAAACCTCCGGAGGATAAAAAAGTCCTTGGTTTTGAATATTTATAATACTGGGATGCCCACATCTGATGCTGTCCGACATCGGTTGAGATGATGGCATCACCACCCGTCAGGCGGTAAATTTCTTCAATTACATAAGGACATGACAGTTGGTCTTGATTGTAATTTAGGGGATATTTTGTTTTTAACTCTTTTATTTCGGCTATCCATTCAGGATGGCTTTTTTGCGTAATAACTGCATTTATTTTGGACAAAACCTCTTTTAAATCTCCCACTATCCCAACTGTGGTTATGACGTTTTTGTTTATCTCGGCAGCATCGATGTCTATATGGATGACCTTGGCATTTGAAGCAAACTTGCTGACATTACCAACAACACGGTCAGAAAAACGAGCGCCGAGGGCGATAAGTAAATCACAATCACTGACACCGAGATTGGAGGTTTTCGTTCCGTGCATTCCGATCATGCCGGTATATAATTCGTGGGAACCATCAAAAGCTCCTTTACCCATCAAGGTATCACAAACCGGGGCATTTATTTTTTCGGCAAATTCGCGGACTTCATCACAGGCATCAGAAATAATCGCTCCACCACCAAGATATATATAGGGTTTTTCCGCTTGGTTAATTAAGGCTATGGCAGCATCTATATCTTCTTGTGAGTAACAGGATGGGCGAGCCGGAATAACGGGTGTTATTTCTTCGTAATCACATAAAGCTGCCGTTACATCCTTAGTGATATCAACCAATACCGGTCCCGGACGACCTGACTTTGCTATTTCAAAGGCTTTTCGCACTGTCGCTGCAAGGTTGGTTACATCTTTGACAATAAAACTATGTTTGGTAATCGGCATTGTCACCCCGGCAATATCAATCTCTTGGAAAGAATCTTTGCCAAGTAAGGGTAAAATGACATTACAGGTGATGGCTACCACCGGGATAGAATCCATATAAGCGGTGGCAATTCCGGTGACCAGATTGGTTGCTCCGGGACCGCTGGTCGCCATGCAGACACCAACCCGCCCGGTTGCCCGCGAATATCCATCGGCGGCGTGGGCTGCACCCTGCTCATGTGATGTAAGGATATGTTTTATATCCTTTTCGAATTTATACAAAGCATCGTAGATGTGTAATATTGTACCACCCGGATAACCGAAGATAGTATCAACACCTTGCTCCAATAAACATTTTATGACTATATCTGCTCCTGTGTACTGCATTTTTTTTCCTCCGTAGCTTCTTTTTCTTTTCTGCAACTTGCGACGCAGAATTTAATTCTTTCCTTTACCTCTTCAATTGATGCTATACTACCTAATTGCATCGCAGTTAGAGCAATTTCCAAGGGTTTAACGCTCAAATATGCATGTGCGATACGATTACGGATCGAATAAGCAATTTTTGCATCTATAACCGTAAATGATTCCATGGTATCTTTTGAAATTTTATCTGTTAATTCACCTATTTGACATACATCCATCGCCAGTGCTTTTAAAGCAACATTATTAGCAGTAATATCATTGGCTGTTTTTAAGTTTAATGCTGAAATAGTTTCATTGATACCATCTTGATGCTTAACTATCTTGCGTAAAAGCTCTATATCATTTCTCAATGTTTTTTCAGCCAATCCAAATCACCTCTTTATCTATTTCTGATTTTAATGTAAATTCTTCAATCCCCAACTCCTTAGCTTCTTCGTAATCTTGTTCCAAATCAGCATAATCAACAATATCGCATTTCAATCCTAGTTTATCATTGATATGCTTCTGGATTAACATTTCTATTCCATCATATACCAATAATAAAGGCTCTTTACCTTTTAACACAATATCAAGATCGGATAATGTTGTTTGGGCATTTTTCGCATAAGAGCCAAACAATCCAAATTGGATATCATCAAACATGTGATCTTTGGAAAAATCCATTAAAATATTTATCACAGAATCTGTTGTGCTCATATCTTTAATCCTTTATCTCCAGCACTGCGCCACGGCTGGCACTGGTGACCATCTTGCGGTATCGTCCAAGATATCCGGTGGTGACTTCGGGGTCGCGTGGTTGCCACGTTTTCCTGCGTTCGGCAAGTACTTCATCACTTAAGTCAACATCAAGGCGGTTTTCGGGTATATTTATCTTGATGATGTCACCTTCATTAATTAAAGCGATTGGTCCACCAACGGCGGCTTCGGGTGCAACATGACCGATTGAAGCGCCACGGGAAGCCCCGGAAAAACGACCATCTGTAATCAGTGCTACCGTCGAACCAAGACCCATTCCGGCTATAGTTGAAGTCGGACTCAACATTTCGCGCATCCCCGGTCCACCTTTCGGACCTTCATAACGGATGACAACAACATCACCTTCTTTAATCTTACCCCCCTTAATCGCAGTGATGGCATCACTTTCACAGTCAAATACCCGTGCCGGGCCCTCATGGACCATCATCTCCGGTACTACCGCCGACTGTTTTACGACACTACCCTCGGGGGCAAGGTTACCAAGTAAAACGGCAATTCCACCCGTTTTCGAGAAAGGATTATTGGCCGGACGGATGACTTCGGTATTTTTATTAACCGCATCCTTAATATTTTCTGCTACCGTCTTCCCGGTGACCGTAATTATATCAGTATAAAGTAAATTAAGTGAATCCAGTTCCTTCATTACCGCATATACCCCACCCGCTTCGTTTAATTCTTCGATGTGGTAGGGACCTGCCGGGTCTAAATGGCAAAGATTTGGCGTTTTCTTGGAAAGCTCATTGGCTATCGTCAAATCTAATTTTACCCCCGCATCATGGGCAATCGCCGGTAAATGGAGCATCGAATTGGTTGAGCAACCCAGTGCCATATCAACTGTCAAAGCATTCATAAAAGCTTTTTCGGTCATAATATCGCTCGGTTTAATATCACGTGTTATTAAATCCATGATTTGCATCCCGGCTTTTTTTGCCAATCTTATCCGTTCTGAGTAAACCGCCGGAATCGTGCCGTTACCCTTAAGTCCCATACCCAGGGCTTCGGTCAAGCAGTTCATCGAGTTAGCCGTAAACATCCCGGCGCATGAGCCACAGGTTGGGCAACATTTATCTTCTATTTCATTAAGTTCGTCCATATCAATTTTGCCTGCTGTATACTGACCTACGGCTTCAAAAATCGAAGTCAGGCTTTTCTTGTTATCCCTGACAGTCCCAGCAAGCATCGGTCCACCGGACACGAAAATCGTCGGAACATTAATCCGTGCCGCCGCCATCAAAAGTCCGGGTACATTTTTATCACAATTCGGAATCATGACCAACCCATCAAAACCATGGGCATGCGCCATACATTCTGTCGAATCGGCGATTAAGTCGCGGGAAGCAAGTGAATATTTCATTCCGATATGTCCCATTGCGATACCGTCACAAACAGCTATTGCGGGGAACATTATCGGGGTTCCGCCTGCCATTGCGACACCTTGTTTGACGGCTTCGCAAATTTTGTCAAGGTTCATGTGTCCGGGGACGATTTCGTTGAATGAGCTGACGACGCCGATTAGGGGGCGTTTTAGTTCTTCGTCGGTTAAGCCTAGGGATTTTAATAGGCTCCGGTGGGGGGCTTGGGATATGCCGGTTTTTATTGAATCGCTTTTCATGGGGGTTCTCCTTTGCGGATCGGCGGGGGCAAGCCCCCGCCCTACTTATCTGCTTTTTAGCACTCTGAAAATATTATTCCAAAAGCAAAACCCTTGAAAAACGTCGTTACTTAGCCAGCGTATTTTGCTGGCTTACGTAACGCAACGTTTTTCTCGGAGCGCAAGCGCGTTTTGCGCTGGAATTATATTTTCAGAGTGCTTCGACACCTATCAAATTCTCTCTGCTATTAAATTGCCTATTTCTTTGCAACCTACTTTTTTGCATCCGAGGGAATATATATCATTGGTGCGATATCCATCACTTAGAATCTGTTTAATCGCATCCTCTATCGCCGCTCCCTCTTTATCCAAATCAAACGAATACTTAAGCATCATCGCCGCTGAAAGTATTGTCGCCATTGGGTTGGCGAGGTCAAGTCCGGCGATATCCGGGGCAGAACCGTGGCTGGGTTCATATAAGCCAAATTTTGTGTCATTTAAGGAAGCGGAAGGAAGCATTCCGATTGAACCAGCTATCATGCTGGCTTCATCGGATAAAATATCGCCAAACATATTTTCCGTCAGGACAACATCAAATTGGGCGGGATTTCTCACTAACTGCATCGCGCAGTTGTCAACCAACATATGCGAAAGCGTGACATCAGGATAATCCTTTGCCACTTCTAAAACAACTGTCCGCCATAAACGCGAAGAATCAAGGACATTTGCTTTGTCTACACTGATAAGCGACTTTTTCCGTTTCATCGCAATATCAAAAGCTTTGATGGCGATACGTCTGATTTCATTTTCATCATAAACCAATGTATCAATAGCTTTACGAATGCCGTCTTCAACAACTGTCTGTCGTTCGCCGAAATAAAGACCTCCGGTTAATTCACGGACGATAATCATGTCAAATCCTAAATCGGTAATATCAGCCCTAAGCGGACAGGCATCTTTTAACTCTTCATATAGTACTGCCGGACGTAGATTGGCAAAGAGATTAAGCTCCTTGCGTAATCTTAAGAGACCGGCTTCGGGACGAAGATTTGGTTCTAATTGGTACCAAGGTGAAGTAGCGGCATCACCACCAATCGAACCCATCAGGACGGCGTCAGCTTGTCTGGCTATTTGTATTGTCTCTTCTGTTAAAGGTACGCCTACAGCATCAATCGAAGCCCCACCCATCAAAACATCGGTGAAGACCATTTCATGACCATAAACAGTTGCAACTTTATTAAGGACTTTTTTTGCTTCATTAACAATTTCCGGGCCGATTCCATCACCCGGAATACAAGTTATATTTATCTTCATACATAACCTTTACGCATTTAGATTGCGGGTCGGGCCCGCAATGACAAACCATGCAACTTACTCCGCGTCGGGTTTTTCTATTTGGGCGATACACTTCCTCTGCATCGGGATACGGCAATTTTTGTTATTGCCAAATTCAACGATGACGGTATCTTCGGAAACATCGATAATCGTGCCGTAAAAACCACTGTTGGTCAGCACTGAATCACCGATTTCCACCTGGGCA